>Ga0209050_1000261_pt1 | contig 112823 bp, 101 predicted proteins | sample Araplavi_mTSA_r2_FD_184276 | JGI IMG/M metagenome (GOLD analysis project Ga0209050, IMG submission 184276) | Arabidopsis root microbial communities from North Carolina, USA - plate scrape MF_Cvi_mTSA_r2 (SPAdes) (version 2) | ecosystem: Host-associated > Plants > Roots > Endosphere | place...
GGACCTACACGTCCACCCTGATCGGCGCCGCCAACAAGTGCGGTGCCGCGGGCGCCAACGTGATCAGCATGTCGCTTGGCGGCGGCGACCCGAGCATTGCCGAAGAACGCGCTTTCGCCGGCCTGGCAAAGCGCGGCGTCCTGTCGATTGCCGCCGCCGGCAACGACGGCAACAATACCCAGTCCTATCCCGCCGGCTACAGCAGCGTGATGTCGATCGGCGCCTTGGACGAAAACAAGCAGATCGCAGCCTTCTCCCAATTCACGCCGAAGGTCGAGTTGTCGGCACCCGGCGTCAGCGTGCTGTCGACGGTACCGATGAACAGCGGCCGCAGCGCGACCCTGCAGGTGACCGACGTCATTTACACGCCGATACCGATGGACGGCACGCCAGCCGGCACCGCAGCCGGGGTCCTGGCCAACTTTGGCCTGGGTACCGCGGTCGACGGCGCCATGGCCGGCAAGATCTGCCTGATCCAGCGCGGCTCGATCTCGTTCGCGGCCAAAGTCACCAACTGCCAGGCCAGCGGCGGCATCGGGGCGGTGGTGTACAACAATGTGGCGGGCGACCTGAATGGCACGCTGGGCGGAGCGGCCACCAACATCCCTTCGGTCGGCGTATCGGATACGCTGGGCGCTTCCCTGTTGCAGCAAATCGGGCAGCCGGCAGTCTTGCAGGTGAACACCAGCAGCTACGAGCTGTTCAACGGCACTTCGATGGCAACGCCGCACGTATCGGCGGTGGCGGCACTGGTGTGGAGCTACTTCCCGAAATGCAGCGCCAGCCAGATCCGCAGCACGCTCGACAAGTCAGCGCTGGACCTGGGCGCGCCGGGACGCGATCCGTACTACGGCTATGGCCTGGTGCAGGCCAAGGCCGCATATGACCGCATCCGCACCCAGGGCTGCAACAACTAACGTTTAGGCCGGCAACATGCCGGGGCAGGCAGTCAGCTGCCCGCGCCCGGCATGGTAATGCTGGTAGGCCTCCTGCACGATGGCGACCAGGATGTCGGGCTGCACCGGCTTTTCAATGAACTTGTAGACCGCCCCCTTATTGATCGCCTGGCGCGTCGATTCGGCATCGTCGCAGGCGCTCAGCATGATGCGCATCACAGTGGGATGCATGCGGCGCACCCGGCCCAGGAATTCCACGCCGCTGATGGCCGGCATGCGCTGGTCGCACAACAGGACCGCCACTTCACGGCGCGCCAGCACTTCGAACGCTTGCTCCGGATCGCTGGTCACAAGCACCGTATAGCCCTCATTGCTCAGCACCAGGTCAAGCAGGCCAAGCATGTGGGGGTCGTCGTCCAGCACCAGCAGTGCCGGCGCTTCGGCCAGGCGCCCGGTCAGGTGGCCCGGCAGGCGATAGTCCGCGCGCAGCAGCGCCTCCAGCGCGTCGGCCGCCAACGGCTTGCTGAAATAATAGCCCTGCACGATATCGCAGTGGCGCAAGGCCAGTAGCGCGAGCTGCCCTTCCGTCTCCACGCCTTCGGCCACCACTTCCAGGTGCAGGCTGTGCGACATGGTGATGATGGCGTCTGAAATCGCCAGGCTGCCGGGATCCGTGGTGATTTCGCGCACAAACGAGATATCAAGCTTCAGCCGGTCGATCGGGAAGCGCTTCAGGTAGCTCATATTCGAGTAGCCGGTGCCGAAATCGTCGATCGACAGTTCTACGCCGATCGCCTTCATGCTCTCCATCATGGGCACGCTATGCTCAGGATCGGCCATCGAAATGCTCTCGGTCAGTTCCAGCTCCAGGTATTGCGGGTCCAGGCCGCTGTCCTTGAGCGCCGCGCGCACCACCAGGTCCAGCCCCCGGTGCGCGCACTGGCGCGCCGAGATATTGACCGCCACCGGGACCGGCGGCAGGCCGGCATCCTGCCAGGCCTTGTTCTGCCGGCAGGCGCGGCGCAACACCCATTCGCCGATCGGGATGATCAGGCCCGATTCCTCGGCAAAGGAAATGAAATGGCCGGGCCCCAGCAGGCCCTTCTCCGGATGGCGCCAGCGCAGCAAGGCTTCCAGTCCCACGATCCGGCCGCTGCGCAAGCTGACCTGCGGCTGGTAATGGAGTTCGAACTCGTCGCGCTCCAGTGCCTGCCGCAAGCTCGCGCCAAGCTCCAGCTGTTGCTGCGCCCTGAGCTGCAAATCTTCGGTGAAGAACTGGAAACCGTTGCGGCCCAGTTCCTTGGCCCGGTACATGGCCGTATCGGCGTGCTTGATCAGGATTTCCGCGTTCTCGCCATCCTGCGGATAGATGGCCAGGCCGATGCTGCAGTTGACCTGGATGTCGCGGCCGGCCAGCGTGAGCGGCGCCGCCACCTGCTCCAGGATGCGCCGCATCAGCTCGGTCAGGTGCGCGGCGGCCAGCATGCCTTCCTCGCCCTGGTCGCACAGCAGCAGCACAAACTCGTCGCCGCCGAAGCGGGCCGCCGTGTCGCTGGCACGGACGCTGGATGCAAGGCGCCGCGCCACCTCGCGCAGCAACTGGTCGCCTGCCTCGTGCCCCAAGTTGTCGTTGATCAGCTTGAAATCATCGAGGTCGATGAATGCCACTGCAATTCGGTCGTGATGGCGCTCGGCGCTGGCAATTGCCTGGCCCAGGCGGTCCAGCATCAGGCTGCGGTTGGCCAGCCCGGTCAGGATGTCGAACTGCGCCTGGCGCTCCAGCTGTTCGGCATCGTTGTGCGCTTCCGTGATATCGCTGAAGATCGCCACGTAGTGGGTGGGCGGCCCAGCCTCTTCGCTGCGCACCGGTGCCACGCTGATCTCGTTCCAGAACAGTTCCCCGTTGTGGCGGTAACCACGCAGCACGGCATGGGCTTCCCGCCCTTCGCGCATGGCCAGGCGGATCTCCTGCAGGCCGGGCTGCTCGACATCGTCGCCGACCAGGAAATCGGCCGGCTTGCCCAGCACCTGCTCCGCACGATAGCCGGTGATGCGTTCGAAGCCCTTGTTGACGTATTCGAACGGGAAACCGGGCAGGCCCAGGTTGACGATCACGATGCCATTGAAGGTCGACGCCATCGCCCGCTCGCGCAGGTGCAGCGCGGCGCTCATGGAGTTGAAGACCTTGGCCAGTTCGCCAATCTCGTCGCTGCTATCGCTGACCACGGCGATCGCGCGCTGGCCACGTCCCAACTGCCGGGCCGCGTCGGTAAGCTGGCGCAGCGGCTGCGACACCGCGCGCGACAGGTAGGAGGCGCCGGCCAGCGCCAGCAGCACGCCCACCACGGCCAGGATCGTCAGCGACTGCAAGGCCTGCGCTGCCAGCTCCGCCAGGTCGTCATACAGCGGCGTGTATTCGAACACCAGGGCGGCCACGATGCGATTGGCCGGATCGCGCACCGGCACCACGATCTGGCGCATTTCGGGTTCGCTTGCGGTGGCCGCCTCCGTCATGGTGCGCGGCTGGCCGTCGCGCAAGGTCTGGGCGATGATGGCGCGCCGCTCACCCTCCTCGATTTTGGTGCCGATGTGCTCTTTCGTGACATCGCCGAGGATGGTGAGATCAGGCGCAACGACTTCCAGGTCGCGCTTTTCACGTTCGGCGATGAAGTCGATCAGCTCCTGGTAGCTTTTCTTGCGCGATGCCGGCGTCTCGTATTCGGTTTCGTAGGACACCAATGTCGACATGGCCTCCGCCACGTAGCGCGCCTCGGTATCGACCGAGCGTCGCGCCAGGTCGCGCATCTGGACAATGGTGAACACGCCGGCTATGCCGATCACGATGAACACCGTCGCGACGACGGCGGTAAGCTTGGTCGAAATGCGCATGGCGTCCTTTCTGGCGAGCTAGGGCTATAGATTAGCCGATTTCCCGCTCGCCGAAAGCGCTTTGCTAGCGACTAGCTTGCTTTCATGTCGCCAGTTATATCGGCAAGCGCCAGCGATGCCATGGCGCGGATGCCCTCGTAAGACTTGGCGGAGGCGATGAACCTGCCGTTGTGGCAAAAGCCGGCATCCGGCACGCCGGTGACTGCCGCCAGTTCGGCATCGCGCAAGCCGGCCCAGGACTCAGGCAGGTCTGCCCGCGCATCAAAGCTTTCGGGACTGACCGGGACCGTGTGCAACAGGTGGCGTTGCTCGGCGATGCTGTAGCTGATCACGAACAACACTTTCGGCATTTCCTTGCGCACCACCTGGCTCCACGGCAGCGCGCCGTTTTGCAGGAACAGGACTTTGCCGCCCTCCAGCACTTCGGCCCGGCGCACCTGCTCCACTGCCAGCAGGGCACCGACCCGGTACTTGACGGCATTGATCATCACATCGGTCAGCAGCTCCATCGCCCGCCGGAATTGCGACAAGCGGAACGCGTCTGCCGCTTCGCCATAAGCAAACCGCTGTTCGTCGAGCCAGTTGGTGTTGTAACCGGAAATCACGGCCGACAGGCCATAGCCGCCCGGCGCACTCTTCGCAGCGCCCACGTCCGACAGGTCGAGGTACTGCACCACGTCGGCGTCGATGCCGTAGGCAATCTCGCGCGCCTGCCCTTCAGCCAGCTGCTGCCCCGTATGGGACAGGGCCAGCACGCTCACGCAGCGCGCGCCGTACTCGCGCCACACCAGCCCCGCGCTGGCGTAAGGCACGCCGGTCTGGCGTGCCGCGTCGAAGCCCTTTTGATGGTGGTCGAAGCGGCCCGTGGCCGGGTCCCACACACCGCCCACGTCGACCGCAAAGTCTGCCGTATCGATGATGGCCTGGTCGCGCGTGCGGACGATCTCGGCGCCGGGATGTAAAACGTTCAGGACAGCGACCGCCCACGCATCGTCTGCGTGGAATTTGCCGCTGTGTGTCACTATAAGCATGCGTAGTCCAATCGTTGAAACTACCTGCATGATATACCTTCATCCGCCCAGCACACTGCGTTCGCCGCTCTGCGCCGGGCTGCGGCCTCAAGCGGCCTGGTAAATTCGGATGTCTGGCGCCGCATCCAACAGCGGCTTCAGGCTGCCCGCGACATCGGCCGTGAAGAGCACGCTGGCCAGATAGGCGTTCGCGTTCTCGATGTTGTCGAAACCGTGCAGTACCTGGACGTCTTCCGCCCGCACCAGCAGCTCCTTCGACCGTGCGCCAACGACCGTGTTCAGGAACGGCGCCTTGAACTCCCGGTAGACTGCAGCTGCCGCGGCGCGGTTGGCGTCAGCGATCTTCAATGTAATTTGCAGGTAAATCATTTCAAGCTCCTATTCAGTTGCGGCCGGCCATGACGCCGCCGTCCACGTCCCAGATTGCACCGGTAACCCAGCCGGCCTTGTCCGATAGCAGGAAGGCGATGACTTCCGCGACATCCTGCGGCGTGCCGACACGGCCGATCGGGTGGAAGTCGTTAAATCCTTGCAGCACGCGGTGCACTTCGGCCTTTGGGATAAAGCCTTCGTAAATTGGCGTTTGCACCACTGCAGGCGATACGGCATTGACGCGAATCTGTTTCGGCGCCAGCTCCATTGCCAGGTGCTGGGTCAGCGAATGCAGGCCGGCTTTCGCCATCGAATACGCGGAGGACGGCGTTGCCGCAATGGCCTGCCTGCCCCACATCGAACCGATGTTGACGATCGCTCCCGGGCGCTGGCGGGCCACCAGGTTGGCCGCTACCTTTTGCGTAATGAAGAAGAATGCCTTGTTCAGCTTCATGTACTGGTCAAAGTCGGCTTCCTGGTGCTCCAGGAATGGTTTGGGGAAAAACACGCCTGCCGCATTGACCAGCAGCTCGATGTCCGCATGGTGTTCGTCCAGCGTTTTCAGCAGTTGCGCCACACCTTCCTCGCTCGACAGGTCGGCGGTCAGCGCCGCAACCGTGCCCAGTTTTGCCAGTTCGCGGCGCGCTGCTTCCGCCTTCTCGGCCTGGTGCCCCACGATCACGGCGCTGCCGCCTCGGGACATCACCTCGCGCGCAGCCTGCAGGCCCATGCCGCTGGTGCCGCCGACGACAAGCAGCTTCCTGCCTTCGAATTGCTTAGTCATACTGAAATCCTTTCTTTAGTGGATTGGCTTGGTGATGTCATTATTCGTCGGCAGCAAAAACCGGACAAATGAGATAAAGTGTCCATGGCTGAAAGAAAAACTTTATCGTCATGAAATTGCCCGTGCACTTGAATGCCTTGCGCGCTTTCGAAGCCAGCGCCCGCCACCAGAGCTTTTCCGCTGCGGCGGCCGAGCTGAACGTCACCCCCGCGGCGGTCGGCCAGCTGGTGCGGACACTGGAGGACTGGCTGGGAACCCCACTCTTCCTGCGCAATGCCAGCGGCCGTGCACGGCTGGTCGCAACGGAAGCTGCGGAACGCGCACTGCCTGAAATCCGGGCCGGTTTCGACCGGCTGGCGGTGGGACTGGAACGCCTGAAAGAAGGGTCGGCGAATGGCGTGCTGACCGTGACGGTCAGTCCTGCATTTGCCGCAAAATGGCTGTTGCCGCGGATTGAACGCTTCCAGCTCGCCTGGCCGGATACCGATGTGCGCCTGGATACCAGTCTTAAGCCGGTGGATTTCATCGCCCAGCGCGTCGACATCGGAGTACGTTACGGCACGGGGAACTGGCCCGGGTTGGCAGCGGAAAAGTTGATGGATGAAGAAGTCTATCCCGTATGCTCGCCAGCCTTGCTGGACCAGGGCCATCGCCTGAAAACTGCCGGCGACCTGGCGCGGGAGACACTGATCCACGATTTGTCCATGGATGGCCACGCAGGCTTCCCCACCTGGGAGGCATGGTTGCGCAAGGCCGGCGCGAGAAATAGCAGCACCTCACGCGGCCTGAAGGTCAATAGTTCCGCGGCCGTCCTGCAGGCCGCCATTGAAGGCCATGGCATCGCGCTTGCCCGCAGCGTCATGGCGCATGACGATGTCGCTGCGGGCCGCCTGGTGCGCCTGTTCCCGGAGTTTAACTTCCAGTCATCGCTGGCGTACTACGTTGTTTACCGCGCCGAGTGCGCCGGGCTGCCCAAGGTTTCCGCCTTCCGGGACTGGCTGCTCAGGGAAGCGCGGCGATGAATTTTGCCGGGTCGGCGTCAAACATCTGTTTGTGCCCTGCCATGCAAAAATAGTAGCTTCGCTTGCGGTAGAGCGACGAGGCGGCGGTGGTTTTGTCCACGTCCATGTCGCACACCGGGCAGAGCGGCTGTTTTTCGGTTGAGACGCGACGCTTTGCATAGGCATTGTTGGACATCGGGTCAAGCCAGCCCTGGCCCTGGTATTCCAGCGTGCTGGCCGTGTTGCGCGCCACTGTGCGGCCGAAGTAGCGCTCGACCACGCGCAGCGCCAGGTCGATGCCGGAAGACAGTCCGCCCGCGCTGGCCAGGTTGCCCTCTTCAACGAAGCGTGCCCCGCGTTTCAGCCTCACGTCCGGGAAGTCCATGGCGAACTGGTTGAAGCTGCCATGGTGGGTGGTGGCAGACTTCCCGGCAAGCAGGCCGGTGCTGGCCAGCAGGCTTGCGCCAGTGCACACAGACATGGTCAGGTCGGCATTGCGGGACGCCTGGCGGATCCACTCCAGCACCGCCGGGTCGCGCGTGCTCTGCGCCGGAATCACGATCACCTTCGGCGGCGGCGCATTGGCGATCGTATAGTTCGGCACGATGGTCATGCCGCCGCTGGCTGTGATCGGCGCCGCGCTCGCGCCGACGGTGTAAAGTTCAAAGGCCGGAGTGCAATTGCAACCGTCGCTCGAGGCATTGGAAAATACTTCCCATGGGCCGGCAAAGTCGATCACGACTGCGTTGTCGGACAGCAGGAAGGCGACCGGGATCTTGCCCTCGGCTGGTGGCTTCAGCGGGCCGGCCAGCGCGGCTTGCGCCTTGGCCTGACCCAAGGCCGGCAGCGTCGCCGCCAGGCCCATGGCGGTGGAAATGCGGAACAGGTCTCGTCTTTTCATGATTTTTCTCGGTAGTTGAGCCACGCTGGTGGCGAGGCCTGTAGTCTCCCATCGCAGTCCATGCGAAGCGATGCAACTGGCTGCAGCCGGCTGTGGATTCGCTGCAAAGCGTCGCCTGCCGTCCTGAATTCCCCTATGATTGCCCCCCATGAGAGCAAACACCCCACATCCCTGGCGCTATATCGTTGGCGCATGGCTGGCCATCGGCCTGTTCGAGGCCACGCAAGTGGTCGTCTCCATGAAGGCAATGGGCATGCAACACGCGTGGTGGACGCTATTCTTCGTCACGCTTGCCGGCTGGGTCGTCTGGGCGGGCGCCACGCCGTTTGCCCTGACCCTGCTGCAGCGCTTTCCGCTGCCTTCCCGGAAAGCGGCGCCGTGGCTGGTGCATGGCGCGGCATGCATGGCAATCAGCGCGGTGTGGGCAATCTGGGCCGCGCTGCTTGAGCACACCACCAATCCCTTCGCTTACCCCCATGCAGACCCCTTCCTGCAATTGTGGAAGTCCAGGCAGGTGAACAACCTGGTGGGCAGCGTCATCCTGTACAGCACCATGGCAGCGTTTGGCCTTGCCCTGGACAGCCATCGCCGCCTGTCGCAGCAGCGTGAAATGCTGGCGCAGGCGCAGCTGGCGGCGCTGCGGCTGCAATTCGAGCCGCATTTCATTTTCAACGCCCTCAATGCTGTCACCGGCTTGATACGCGAAAAACGCGGGGAGGAAGCCATTGCCGCCGTTGCATCGCTGGGCGACTTGCTGCGGCGCGTGACGGACGGCTCGGAGCGCCAGTTCGTGGCACTCGAAGAAGAAATGGATTTCCTTCTCAAGTACCTGGAGATCCAGCAACTGCGTTTCGCCGAGCGCCTGCGCTGCCATCTCGACATTCCCGCCACCCTGGCGCGCGCCCAGGTGCCGGACTTTATCCTGCAACCGCTGGTGGAGAATGCGATCAAGCACGGCATAGCCAGGCGCGCCAAGGGCGGCGAGTTGCGCATCGGAGCCGCACGCGAAGGCGAGCAGCTAACCTTCAGCATCTTCAACGAAGGCCCTGCGCTGGCAGCCGGACTGCAAGACGGGATCGGGCTGGACAACACGCGCCGGCGCCTGCAGGCGCTGTACGGTGAAGCCCAATCCCTGGTACTGCGCGACGTGCCGCATGGCGTGCTAGCTACCGTCACCCTGCCCTACCTGGAGCATGCATGCTGCGCGCCCTGATCATCGACGACGAACCGCTGGCCCGCAGCAATATCGCCCACCTTCTGGCACGCGATGCGGCGCTGGAGTTGGTTGGCCAGTGCGGCTCGGCGGAAGAAGCGTTCGCCGCGCTGCCGGCCGCGCGCCCCGACCTGGTCTTCCTGGATGTCGAAATGCCCGAATGCGACGGCTTCGAACTGCTGGAACGCCTGGGCGGCGCGCCGCCGTTTGCCATCGTGTTCGTCACCGCCCATCACCAGTTCGCCTTGCGCGCGTTCGAGGTCGGCGCGCTTGACTACCTGCTCAAGCCCTTCGACGACCTGCGCTTCGAACGGGTGCTGGAACGCACCAAGCAGCGCCTGCGCGTGCCCGGCGAAACGAGGCGCTTCATCATCAGGAACGGCAATGCCCTCGATGTGGTGAAGTTCGCCGACATCGACTGGGTCGAGGCCAGCGACTACTACACCACCTTGCACGCCGCCGGCCGCCACTACATGCTGCGCCGCAGCCTGGCCGACCTGGCTGACGAGCTGGCGCCGTACGGCTTCCACCGCATTCACCGCTCCGCCATCGTCAATCTCGAGCGCGTTCGCTCGCTCGAGTTGTGCGAAGGCGGCGAATATGAGGTGGTGCTGGATGCCGGCCAGCGTTTGCGCCTGAGCCGGCGCTACCGCAAAACAATTCTGGATCGATTGTCCCCGGCTTAGTTATACTTGCATTTTTCCTAACCATACAAGCTATGCAACGATTGATACTGGCCATTGCCGCACTGGCCCTGAGCGCGTGCGCCACCAAGGACCAAAACCGGATCCAGGAAATCGGCGCCACGCCGCTGCGCGACCTGAATATCGCCAAGGTCGAAATTCCCGAGGTCCTGCGCGAAGCCATGGGCAATCCCTACCTGGCCCCTGTCGACAAGAGTTGCCCGGCCCTGCTGGCGCAGGTCGCGGACCTCGATGAGGAACTGGGGCCGGACTTCGACATTCCCGAGGAAAAGCAGCCCCGGATCGACGTCTCTAAAGAAGCGCTGGGCGATGCCGCGACCGGCGCCCTGGCCCGCACGGTGGAAGGCGCGATTCCCTTCCGCGGCTGGCTGCGCAAACTGAGCGGCGCCGAACGGCATTCGAAGCAAGCCCAATCCGCCGTCCTGGCCGGCAAGGTACGCCGCGGCTACCTGCGCGGCATCATGGCATCGAATTCCTGCCAGAAGGCATAAATGGCATAAACGCTTGCTTTTGCTGCGCCGCATCATGCTAGAATCGTTGCCATCTTAGCCACAGCAGGGGCCAGCAAATGAAACGCGTAATCTTCAACCAGAAGGGCGGCGTCGGTAAATCGACCATTGCGGTAAACCTGGCGGCCATTGCGGCGCACCATGGCAAACGCACGCTGTTGATCGATATCGACCCGCAATGCAACAGCAGCCGCTACGTGCTCGGGGCGACGAGCGAAGGGCTGGCGCCCACCCTGGGCGCCTACTTCGAACAGATGCTCAGTTTCAGCATGTTCGCCAAGCCGGCCAGCGAATACGTGCACGCCACGCCGTTCGACAACCTGTCCATCATGGTCGCCCACCCCGAACTGGGCGACCTGCAATCGAAGCTGGAATCGCGCCACAAGATCTACAAGCTGCGCGACACGCTGAACGAGCTGGAAAAGGAATACGACGAGATCTACGTCGACACGCCGCCGGCCTACAACTTCTTCACCCAGTCGGCCCTGATCGCGGCCGACAGCTGCCTGATCCCCTTCGACTGCGACGACTTCTCGCGCCAGGCGCTCTACACCCTGGTCAACAACGTGAAAGAGATCAAGGCCGACCACAATCCCAAGCTTCAGATCGAAGGCATCGTGGTCAACCAGTTCCAGCCGCGCGCGCTGCTGCCGCAGCGCATGGTGGACCAGCTCAAGGAAGAAGGTTTGCCGGTATTCGAGAACAAGCTCTCAAGCTCGATCCGGATCCGCGAATCGCATGAACGCAACCTGCCGATGATTCATCTCGATCGCGGCCACAAGCTAAGCCAGGAATTCCTAGCCCTGTACGGCGAGCTGCACGCGGCGTAGGCGCAGGATCGTCGCGATGTTCACACAGGCGACGATCACTTCCAGCGCCGTGCCGCCGATCGAGCCGGAAATGATGTTATTGGCGATCCACAGGCAGGTCCCGCACAGCATCACCAGCCGCATGGGAATGCCCTGCAACAGGAATAGCGCCAGCGTCCCCAGGCAGGACGCCGTCAGCGGCAACCAGTCGCTTGGCTGGCGCACGAAGGCAAGTCCCAGGCCGACGTTCAGCGAGATCACCAGCGCCACCACCCACAGTGAGCGCGTGCGCAACGCCAGCAAGGAGCGCAGCAGGGAAACGGACGTGCTGGCCACCGCAGTAGGATTGCCCAGCAAGGCAAAGTGCACGATATAGGCCAGGCACTCGCCCGCCATGAACAGTTTGAAGCGCCGGTCATCGGACTGCAGGAAGCAGCCCACACCCAGCACAAACGCCACATAGCCGACACACTGCGCCGGCGAGAACCAATCGATCATCATGGCCGACATCATACGCGAGACTTGATCCAGGTCATGGCCGGGCCGGAACGGCGCGGCTACCCTTGGGCATTTTGCCTGCCATGCTGACCGCCCCCGAACTCCTCCTGCCCGCCGGCTCCCTGGCCAAGATGAATGCCGCTTTCGATTACGGCGCCGACGCTGTCTATGCAGGCCAGCCGCGCTACAGCCTGCGCGTGCGGAACAACGACTTCTCCACCCTGCCGGCGCTGCAGGAGGGCATCGATGGCGCCCATGCGCGCGGCAAGCAGTTCTTCGTCGCCAGTAATATCTTCGCCCATAACTCCAAGCTCAAGACCTACCTGCGCGACATGGCGCCCGTCATCGCCATGAAGCCCGATGCGCTGATCATGGCCGATCCCGGCCTGATCATGCTGGTGCGTGAAGAATGGCCGGATATGCCGATCCACCTGTCGGTGCAGGCCAATGCCGTCAACTGGGCCGACGTCAAATTCTGGCAGCGCATGGGATTGACGCGCGTGATCCTGTCGCGCGAATTGTCGCTCGACGAAATCGAGGAAATCCGCCAGCGCTGCCCCGACATGGAACTGGAAGTCTTCGTACACGGCGCGCTGTGCATGGCGTATTCAGGCCGCTGCCTGCTGTCAGGCTACTTCAACCATCGCGACGCCAACCAGGGCAGCTGCACCAACGCCTGCCGCTGGGATTACAAGGTGGGCGAAGGCTGCCAGGATGCGACCGGCGACATCTCCGTGCTGCATCAGCAGCCGCGCCACCCGCTGGCCAATCAGACTTATTTGCTGGAAGAAGCCGGCCGCCCCGGCCAGCTGATGCCGATCTTCGAAGACGAACACGGCACCTACATCATGAATTCAAAAGACCTGCGCGCAGTGGAGCACGTCGAACGCCTGGTCAAAATCGGCGTCACCTCGCTCAAGGTGGAAGGCCGGACCAAGTCGGCCTACTACGCAGCGCGCACGGCGCAGGTGTACCGGCAGGCCATAGACGATGCCGTCGCCGGCCGCCCTTTCGACGAAAGCCTGCTCGGCCAGTTGCAAGGCCTGGCCAACCGCGGCTACACGGACGGGTTCTACCAGCGCCACCACACGCAGGAGCATCAGAATTACATGCGCGGCGCATCCGAGACGGACCGCAGCCAGTATGTAGGGGACGTATTGGGAATCGAAGACGGCTGGGCGCGCGTCGACGTAAAGAACCATTTCGCGGTGGGCGACCGCATCGAGGTCATGCACCCCGGCGGCAACCGCGACATCACCATCGGCCGCATGCAAGCGGACGACGGCAGCGAAATCACGATCGCGCCGGGCAGCGGCCACATCGTGCGCATCCAGCTCGATGCCGGACTGGACGGCGCACTGCTGTCGCGCTACCTGTAGCAACATAAAAGTCGGGGTCAGCTCTGGCAATCGGACACGGGCTCAAGCGCTACGCGCTTGGGTCCGTGTCCGATTGCCAGAGCTGACCCCGACTTTTTAACTGGAAGGGATTACCAGAAGATCACGCGCTGTTCGGGCGGCAGGTACATCTTGTCGCCTTCCTTCACGCTGAAAGCATCGTAGAAGCCCGGGTGGTTTTTCAGGCTGCCGTTCACGCGGAATTCGGATGGCGAATGCGGGTCGGACTTCACTTGCTGGATCAGGAAGGCTTCGCGGCCCTTGCCGCGCCGGGCCTGCGCCATGCCCATGAAGATGCGCTGTTCGGCAGTGTAGCCATCGATCACCGGGCCTGGCTGGCCTTTCATGTAAATCCGGTAGGCGCGGGTAGCCATGATCAGGCCAGCGTTGTCGGCGATGTTCTCGCCCAGCGTCAGTTCACCGTTCACGTTATAGCCCGGCAACGGGCTGTAGCCGTTGTACTGCGCCACCAGCATCTTGCCCCTTGCCGCGAACTTCTCGCCGTCTTCCTTGGTCCACCAGTTGCGCAGGTTGCCGTCGCCGTCGTACTGCGAGCCCTTGTCGTCGAAGGCGTGGCTGATTTCATGGCCGATGGAGATGCCGACCGCGCCGTAATTGATCGCCGGTTCCGCCTTGGCGTCGTACAGCGGATATTGCAATCGCGCTGCCGGGAACACCACTTCATTAAGAGATGGGCTGTAATAGGCGTTGACGGTTTGCGGCGTCATGCTCCATGCCGAACGGTCCACTGGCTTGCCCAGTTTGTCGATGTTGAAGCTGTGGGCGAACTCGCGCGAGCGCAGCACGTTGCCCACCAGGTCGTTGCGCGCCACTTTCAGCTTGGTGTAGTCGCGCCATTTGTCCGGGTAGCCAACCTTGACGTTGATCTTGGCCAGCTTGGCCTGCGCCTGCAGCTTGGTTTCAGGGCTCATCCACTCCAGCGTTTCGATGCCTTCGCGGAAAGCGGCAATGAAGTTTTGCGCCATCTCCAGCACCTGCTGCTTGCGCTCCGCCGGGAAGTACTCCTTCACATACGCCTTGCCCACCATCTCGCCCAGCGCACGGTTCACTTCCGCAATGGCGCGCTTTTGCAGCGGGCGGTTTTCCCTGGTGCCCGCCAGCACAGCGCCGCGGAAGGCGAAGTTCTCATCGACCAAAGGCTGCGACAGGTAAGGCGCGAAGGAGCTGATCATGTGGAATTCAAAGTAGGCCTTCCACACCGGCAGCGGCGTCGCCTCCACCAGTTTGTCCAGCGCAGCCAGGTAGCTCGGCTGGCTGACAACCACGGAATCGATCTTGCCTGCCACGCCAACACCCTTCAGGTAAGCATCCCAGTCGAAGCCCGGCATCAGCGCTTTCAGTTCGGCCAGCGACAGCTTGTTGTAAGTCTTGACCGGGTCGCGGTTTTCCACGGCGGACCAGTGGGCACGGGCGATTTCGGTTTCCAGCGCCACGATCTGCGCTGCTTCCTGCGCCGCCTGCGCGTGGCCGGCCAGCGCCAGCATTTTCTCAACGTGCTGCTGGTACCTGGCGCGGATATCACTCAGGCGCGCATCCTTTTCGGACAGGAAGTAGTCGCGGTTCGGCAAGCCCAGGCCGGACTGGCGGATCCCCACCACATAGCGCGTCGAATCCTTCGCATCCTGGCGCACGCTCATGTCAAGCGGACCGCCGGCTTCGATCCGGTTCAGGTGCGCCACCAGCGCAGCGATGCCGCGCTTGTCGGACAAGGCGGCAATGCGCGCCTGCTCCGCCTTCAACGGCTTCAGTCCCAGCGCATTGCGGCGCGCTTGATCCATGAAGCTGGCGTAGTAGTCGCCGATCTTCTGCGCGTCGGAGCCGGCCTTGCGCGCCTTGTCGCGTTCAGCATTCTCGATGAGGGAGCTCACCTGCCCTTCCACGTTTTCCTGCGCCACATTGAACGCGCCCCAGCTCGAACGGTCCGCAGGAATCTCGACGCCGCTCAGCCACTTGCCTTGGGAATAACGGAAAAAGTCGTCCTGCGCGCGAACCTGCTGGTCGATGCCGGCCGCGTCGATGCCAGAGTTCAGGTCCGCCGCCCAAGCGTGCGAACATGCCAGGCCGATCACCAGGCTGCCGAGAATAGTGCGTTTCATGTCATAACTCCGCTCAAAAAATTACTTCCGGCAGTATGCCGCAGCCAGCGCCGCGTGTGGCCGCGGCAGCCCGGCAAGCAACACTAAGTTACATACGGGGCCGGCAATTGACCTGCGGCGCGGCAAGGCCGATACTTGCCGGGTTTTAGATCCATTCACCCCAACCAGGAGGTAACCAGTGAAACACTCCATGCTGGCCACCGTGCTGCTGGCTGCAGCCGCAGCACAAGCGCAGGACGTGCCGAAGATCGATCCGCAGCGCCTGTCGCAGGACGTTAAAACTTTGGCATCCGACGAATTCGAGGGCCGCGGCCCGAACACCGCCGGCGAAGTGAAGACCGTTGAATTCATCGCCAGGCAGTTCGAAGCGGCCGGCCTGAAACCGGGCGGCGACATGGTGAAGGGCAAGCGCAGCTGGTACCAGGAAGTCCCGTTGGGCCGCTTTGAGATCAAAGGCCCGGTGGTGCTGAACGCCCACGCCGGCAAAGAGAGCATCCCTTTCGCACAGGGCGAACAGCTGGCAGTGCGCGCGGCAATGAACGGCGCCAAGCGCGTCGACTTCGACAAGGCGCCGCTGGTGTTCGTCGGTTACGGCGTGACCGCGCCTGAGCGCAAGTGGAGCGACTTCAAGGGCGTGAACCTGAAGGGCAAGCTGGCCGTGGTGCTGATCAACGATCCGGACTTTGAAACCGGCGAAGGCGAATTCGGCGGCAAGGCCATGACCTATTACGGCCGCTGGACCTACAAATACGAAGAAATGGCACGCCAGGGCGCCATCGGCACTCTGATCGTGCACGAAACCGCGCCGGCCTCCTACGGCTGGGCGACGGTCAAGAACTCCAACACCAACGTGATGTACGACATCGTGCGCAAGGAGCCTGGCAAGTCGCACGCGCCGATGGAAGCATGGATCCAGCGCGATGCGGCGGCCGACCTGTTCAAGCGTGCCGGCCTCGATTTCGACGCGCTCAAGAAGCAGGCGCAAACGCGCGAGTTCAAGCCGGTGGAACTGAAAGGCGTAAGCCTGTCGGCGCACTACGCGGTGGACGCGCAAGTGATCAAGTCGAAAAACGTGATCGCCGTGCGTGAAGGCAGCGCAGCGCCGAACGAAACCGTGATCTACAGCGGCCATTGGGACCACCTCGGCGTCGGCCTGCCTGACGCCAAAGGCGACAAGATCTACAACGGTGCCATCGACAACGGCACCGGCATCGCCGCCCTGCTGGAACTGGGCCGCGCTTACGGCAAGGCACCGGCGCCCAAGCGTAGCGTGGTGTTCCTGGCGGTGACGGCGGAAGAAAAAGGCTTGCTCGGTTCCGAGTATTACGCGGCCAACCCGGTCTATCCGCTGGCCACCACCGTCGGCATGATCAATATGGATGCCCTGAGCCCATTCGGCCCGGCGCGCAACTTCACCATTTCCGGCAGCGCCAAGCTGGACCTGCTGGATATGCTGGTCGCCAGGTTCAAGGCAATGAACGTCAGCTACACGCCTGATCCGCACACCGAAGCCGGCTACTTCTTCCGCTCCGACCACTTCCCGATGGCCAAGCGCGGCGTGCCAGCCTTCTCGCTCGATTCCGGCGAAGACTGGGAGCAGGGCGGCGTGGCCGCGGGCAAAGCGGCGCAGGAAGCCTACACCAACAACAACTATCACCAGCCTTCGGACGAGTGGGATGCCAAGTGGCCGTTCACCGGCATGGCGCGCGACCTGGGCGTGCTGTACAGCCTGGGGCGCGACCTGGCCGAATCGAAGGATTGGCCGAACTGGTCGAGCGACTCCGAGTTCCGCACGGTTCGAGACCAAAGCGCAGCGAAGCGCTCAAAATAAAAACACAAACACGGTTGAAGGCCCTCCACGGAGGGCCTTTTCTTTTTCTGCGGAGCGTGCCATGCTGGCTTCACAAAAAGGACTCGTTTTAGCTGGAGACAACCATGAACTTCACGCAGTCGATGAGCATTGCCAAGAAACTCGCGGTGCTGAATGCCGGTGCCATCCTCGGCATCATCATCCTTACCGCAATCTTCCTGATTTCCGAACGCACACTTATCCTTCAGGAAAGAACGAGCAATGTGCAGCAGGCCGTTGAAACGGCCTATGGAGTGCTCGACTACTACCAAAAGCAGGAAGCCAGCGGTGCCCTGCCGCGTGCGGAAGCACAGAAGAAGGCGATGGATGCGATCAAGCTGTTGCGATATGGCAACAACGAATATTTCTGGCTCAACGATATGCAGCCGAAGATGATCATGCATCCGATCAAGCCTGAGCTCGACAACAAGGACCTCAGCACCAACAAGGACCCGACCGGCAAATTCCTGTTTGTCGAATTCGTCAACATGGTCAAGAAGGCAGGCGCGGGGCCGGTCGACTACATGTGGCCGAAACCAGGCAGCGACAAACCGGTGCAAAAGGTTTCCTACGTCAAAGGCTTTGAGCCTTGGGGCTGGATCCTCGGTTCCGGCGTCTATGTCGACACGGTCGACGCCACCGTTCGCGGCCGCGCTGTCACCTTCGCCGCGGGCGCGGTGCTGCTGGCTGCCGTGCTGCTCGGCATCGGCGTGTTCATCGCCCGCGGCATGCTGCGCCAGCTTGGCGGCGAACCTGATTACGCTTCCTCCATCGCGCGCAGCATTGCCGGCGGCGACCTCACCGTGCCGATCGACGTCAAGCGCGACGACGACAGCAGCATGGTCAATGCGCTGAAGGGCATGCGCGACGACCTGGCGCGCATCGTCAGCTCGGTGCGTACCGCCACCGACACCATCGCCACCGCCTCGAGCGAGATCGCGGCCGGCAACAGCGACCTGTCGGCACGCACTGAAAGCCAGGCCAGCTCGCTGGAAGAGACCGCGGCATCGATGGAAGAACTGACTTCCACCGTACGCCAGAATGCCGACAATGCGCGCACCGCCAACGAGCTGGCGGCCAATGCCTCGGAAGTCGCGCAGAAAGGCGGCGCCGTGGTGTCGCAGGTGGTGGAGACCATGGCCTCCATCGACAGCTCTTCGCGCAAGATCGTCGACATCATCAGCGTGATCGATGGCATTGCATTCCAGACCAATATCCTGGCGCTGAATGCCGCCGTGGAAGCGGCGCGTGCCGGCGAACAGGGGCGCGGCTTCGCGGTCGTGGCATCCGAAGTGCGCAACCTGGCGCAGCGCAGCGCGGCAGCGGCCAAGGAGATCAAGGACCTGATCGGCGCCTCGGTGGAAACCGTCGGCGTCGGCAACTCGCTGGTGGCGCAGGCCGGCAGCACGATGCAGGAAGTGGTGGAGAGCGTGCACCGCGTGCGCCAGGTCATCAACGAGATCAGCACCGCCAGTAACGAACAAAGCGCCGGCATCGCCCAGGTCAACGAAGCGATTTCGCAAATGGACGCGGTGACGCAGCAGAATGCCGCCCTGGTCGAACAGGCAGCGGCAGCGGCAGCCAGCATGCAGCAGCAATCGGCGGCACTACTGCAGGCGGTCGGCGTGTTCCGCGTCGAGGCTGAACCTTCGGGCACGCCGGGACGCCGCACGCCGCGCCTCGGCCGCAGCTGATGTCGTGATATGATCCGGCCTGTCGAAAAAGGCAGAACCGGTTCAAGGTAAGCCCGGTCCCTCTCCTCCGCGGAGAGCTCTGCTCCATGCGCGGTCTGGCATGAGAACCCACGACGATCCCGGCGCACGCGCGTCTCGGGCTCGTCGGGGCGTGGCCGATCGATCCTTACCGGCACTCCCGTTGGGCCCACCAACCATGGAGTTCATATGCAACTGAATCACCTCGACCTGTCCGTGCCCGACGTGGCTGCGGCTTCCGCTTTCCTGACCCGCCATTTCGGCTTCACCCTGCTGCAATCCAAAGGCAACCAAGGCATGGCCGTGCTGGCCGGCGAGGGCGGCGTGGTACTCGTGCTTACCCGGCACGCGGAGCCGAGCTATCCAAAAACGTTCCACATCGGCTTCCTGGTCAACGACGCAGGCAATGTCGCCGCCAAGCATGCGGAACTGGATGCTGCAGGCGTGACCGGCCTGTCGCCGCTGCAGGACATGCGCGGAGCCCAGGGCTTCTACTGCCGCACCGAATGTGGAATTTTGCTGGAAGTAGCACACCGCGCGCCAATGCGCGTGGCATAGCGCCGGTGTGCCGGCCCCCTCGCGGGGCCTTTGTTACTTGACGCGTGTATAGCTCATTTCCATCCACTTCATGTCTTTGCCGTTCGGGCCCGGACCCCACATTTCCAGCTTGTGGTTGTCGTGGTCGGTGATGGCTACATTCATCGTATAAGGGATTTCCTTGCCGCTCATCGGATCGGACATCATGCCCTTGTACTTGATGGTGTTGCCGTTCATGGTGCCGTGCGCCAGGGTCATGCCGGTACCGCCGGAATCGATCCAGCTGCCGAAATATTTCTTCGTCACGTTGTCGTAACCCTGGATGCCCATGCCATCGAATGGCTGGCCCATGAACTTGCCCTGGTAGTTCTCCTGCAGGTAGCGGTTCCCCATGATCCACTTGCGTTCGGTGGAACCGTCGGTTTCTTCAGGAGGCTTGGATGGGTCCATCCACATTTTTGACTTGACCGTGAACTTGCCGGCCAATGCATCAAGCTTCTTGTGCTGCTCGCCGGGCGTGGCGGCTTTGCTCATCGCCTCCATCGCCGCCTTCTCATCAGGCGGTGCGGCGGCCTTCTTTTTTTCCGGCGCAGCGCTGACGGCAGCGCCGGCCAGGGTGAATCCTGCAACAACAACCAGGTACTGCACGACACGACGAAGTTTCATGGCTTCTCCTTATCCAGCAGGGTTTTAGAAAAGCCATTCTCCGCGCCGCCGCGCAGCCCTGTCAACCGCGCCGCTCGGTTTCACGCAGCTTGCGCCGCAATCGCAGGTTATCCGCCACAGCCGACACCAAGGCAAGCGTGATTAACACGACGACTGCCTCAGCATCCAGGTACCTCCAGAACGCCCAGGCTCCAAAGGCGCAAGCAATGGCGGACAGCAAAAGCAAGATCTGGTCTTTCATCATCGAATCATCCTAGCTCGATAGGAGATACGTCCTATCATTCTTGTATCATAGATCATCGCGTGGCGACGCATCGTCTCAGCCAGCCAAGGACGATACAAGCCATTGCATCGAATCTCCCACATGACGTCGGCCAACGAAACGCCACCGCTCAACGTCCGACCTGTTGCCACCGCAATGCTTCCAATCACCGCCCCCACATAAAACGCGGCCGACGATGTCGCGACCATGCCCAACTTCTCAGCACGCAACCCCGCGCCGAGCATTTCTTCAACGGTAATTCCCTTACCAAACTTGTCAATGTGCGCGACAAAAACTGCCGCATTTGCCATGGCCATTTGCAGGCTACCAAATAATGATGCCGGGGCTGGCAGTCCGAGCGACTCCATATTTTCCCGAAAGTATCTGTAAAAATTGGACATGATCCCTCCCAGTTCGATTGGCATATCAGGGAGGTTAGCGCCGCACGGGGCGCCGCGTTTTGCGATGGGGCAAGCGTTGTGTTTAAGCTGCGTAGATGCTCACGGCTTCGGCCATGAAAGGAGCGAGGTCCGGACGGATCTTGTCGAAGTTGGCGCGGAAGCGCGCATCATCGCGGTAGGTGGCAGCGAGGTTCGGCAGGTGCGCGCGCTCGGCGGGCCAGAAATGGCGCATGTGCTGGTGCCAGCGCGCTACCAGGGCCTGTACTGCATCGCTGCCGGCGCCGAGCAGCATGGCGGCTGCCACTTCGGCGTAGATGGCATTGCCTTCGTCGATCAGGGCTTGTTGCTGCGCTTCGTCATAGCCCTGCCATCGCCGCGCCGACTCTTGCACGACTTCCTTGCCGTATTTCCGTTCCGCTTCCTGCTGGTGTTTATCCTGCCTGTCGCGCAGGCCTTCGAAGAGTTGTACTGGTTTCATGCTGTGTTTTCCTTTCAGGTGGAGGATGGTTTGGTCCACCGTGGAAATCAGCCCTTGCAATTCCTGCAGCCGGCTTGCCAGCGCCTGCTTGTGGCTTTGCAGCGCCGCCAGCACGTCGAAGCCCGGTTGCGACATGATGTCGCAGATGGCGGCCAGCGGCACGTCCATCTCCCTGTAGATCAGGACTTGCTGCAACCGCAGCAGGTCCGCTTCGTTGTAGTAGCGGTAGCCATTATCGCCAACGCGCGAAGGCTTGAGCAGGCCGACGCTGTCGTAGTAACGCAGTGTGCGGCCGGTGACGCCCGTGAGGTCGGCGAGCTGTTTTACGGTGTACATGCAGCCATCCTCAAGGTTGACGCAGCGTCAAGGTCAAGGACTTTTTCAGCCCAGTTCAAACGTTGTGATGCCATACTGCCGCTCCAGCGGCAAGCCAGGGTCTTCGCCGGTGTACATGCGCGCCGTCTCGAAGCAGGCGCGCATACCGTGCCTTTCCGCCAGCGCCACGGCGGCAGTGTTCGGCTCCGGCACGTCAAGGAACACCGGCTCGTCGGCCGGCACCCTGCCACGCAAGGCCAGCATCAACTCCTCGGCCACCTCCGGCGACTCGGCGCATAGCGGGCCAATCTTGAAGCCTGCACGGCATGGGCGCAGCACGGCGTAGCCAAGCAGAGCCCCTTCAGCATCCCGTACGCCGAAAGCCACGCTGCCGTCCTGCCGCAGCCAGCAGCGCATGAAGTGCTGGCGGTCGTCGGCAAAGAAGGCACGGTCATAGCGAAGAATATCGTCGAGGTCCTGTTGGCCCAGCGGCAGTACGCGATCTGCCGCTGGGACGTCACTGCCGCAGCCTTCGTAGCGCACGTTGCGGTGGGCCAGGCTGAAGCCGGAGCGCGCGTAGTTGGCCTGCTGGGCCGGCACGCCATCCAGGCCCACGTTGCGCCCTGCCAGCCGCGCCATGCCGGCCTGCCAGACCGCCATGCCGTAGCCCTTGCCGCGAAACTCCGGCCGCACGATATAGCCGCCGATGAAGCCGAATCCGGCGCCGTAACGCACTGCGAAAATGCTGGCTACCGGCTCCCCATCGAGCAGCCCAAGCAGGAAGCCGACCGGATCCGCGGCGTAAAAACTGGCGGCATCCTGCAGGCCCGGATTCCAGCCCTCCATGGCAGCCCAGTCCAGCACCACTTCCAGCTCGGGCAAGGTCATCGCGCGGATATCCATGTCAGACCTCCTGCGCCGAATCATAGGCGGCGAAGGCGGCCCGCACCGCATATTCCCAGGCGGCGCCATCCTGTTCGTAAAGGTGGTGCGCTGCGGGCGGCGCCCCCGCTTCCAGCGCAGCACGCCGGCGATACAGGAACACCGTCGTCCACGCCACACTGGGCGGCGCGAATTGCTGCACCAGTTCGAAGGCCGGGTGCAACAGTGGGAAAGTGACGGTTGTGACCAATGCGCCTTCAGGCAGTTCCCCGGCCAGCTTTTCGGCCAGCCTGTCCATCATCGGCGCGAAGCAGGTGCTGTAGATGTACACCATGCTGGCGTCGGAGACATCGGTCGCAAACATATCCTGGTGCAGCAGGCGCACCCGGGCGGCAACGCGGGCGGCTGCGGCGGCATCCTCGGCCACGCCGGCCGCCAGCATCTGCGCCAGCCGCATCTGTGCCATGTCGTTGCGATAGCCTAGCAGCTCGACACCGGTGCAACGCATGCCGGGCAAGGCCAGTGCTGCGCTCATTACGACCTTGCCAAGGCCGCTGCCAAGATCGATGAAATGGCCACGCAGGGGCAGCCAGGGCGCAACCGCCTCGAAGTAGTTGTCAAGCTCCTGCTGCGTGAATTCGCCGTAGATCAGGCGGCCGTCATCGACCAGCCATTGCGCCAGGTCGGCATCGGAAATCTCGGCCAGGCCCTGCGCCGGCGCGCGCTCGGGCAGCATGCCGTGCTGCTGGATGCCTGCCGGTACGCTACCCGCGATCAGGCGCCGGTGCGGCTTCAGCCGCGCAATGAAAACATCGCGCAACGCCGGCTGGCGAAACGCTTCGCGCACCGCCAGGCCGATTTCGACGTAACGGGCCAGCACTGCATCGTCGATAACGGGCCTTACGTGCTGCGCCCCGTTCGTGATTGCCCGACGCATCGAGCGCATGGTTATCTCCATCACCGGTTGATTATCCACTTTACAATAAAAAACCGCCCCGAGGGGCGGTTTTCGCGTCTTCCGGATTGCGCCTTAGAAGCGGTAGTTCAGCGATGCTGCGTAGGTGCGGCCAAGCTGGCTGAAATGCGAGCCGTCGTAGGTCACCATGTCGTAGCGGCCATTGAAGGTGATCAGGTTGCGCTGGATCGCCTTCTGGTTTGGATCGTTGATGATCGCCTGGCCATCGGCATTCAGGGCCTTGAACTCCCACTCCGGCGTGGTGTTGAACACGTTGTTGACGTTGAACGACAGGGTCACGTTCGGCATCAGGTTGTAGTTGAGGGCGAAGTCGGTGACGGTCTTGGTCTTGAACTTGGTCTCCAGGTCGCTGTCCAGGCCGGCCTGGCGGAAGCGGGTCGGGCCAAATACGGTGTTGTTGATCGACAGGGTCAACTTCTTGTAATCCCAGTCGGCGCCAAGGATGGTCTTGAACTTCGGACGCGAAGTGAACATCAGCGCTTCCTGCGTCGCGTCCAGCACGGACTGGCCGGCGTTGGCTACGATCGGAGGATTCTTGACCGCGCCGTCACGCTCGTTCTTGTGCGTGTAGTTACCGGACAGGTTCAGGGTCAGCTTGCCGTCGGCCAGTGGAATGTTCTTACGCGACAGCACATAGTCCAGGCCCTCGGTCCGGGTCTTGACTGCGTTGACGAAGAAGCTCACGGAGACGATGCCGTTGGCTGCCAGGATCTGGTCCAGCTGCTGGGCAGGATCGCCGGTCGGCACGATTTCCTTGCCCAGTACGATGCGGTCCTTCACCTTGATGTTGTAGTAGTCCAGGGTGGCGCTGGTGTTTTCATCCGGCTTCAGGCCCAGGCCCAAGGTGATGTTGTCCGACTTTTCTGCCTTCAGCTTCGGCACGCCCAGCGCAGCAGCTTGCGCCGACACGTTGTTCACCAGGCCCGACACCTGGATGCCGCCGCCAGGCACGAACGAGTACTGCGCCTTCTGGGTGTAGATCTGGGCCAGGGACGGCGCACGGAAGCCCTTCGATGCCGATGCGCGCAGTGTCACCCAGTCATTCGCCTTGTAGCGGGTGGACAGCTTCCACACGAATGCCGAACCGAAGTCGGTGTATTTTTCCCAGCGGCCGGTACCATCGAGCAGCAGGTCCTTGCTGATGTCCCAGGTCGAGCCGGCATATACGCCGTAATTGGAGCGCGAGGATGGGAACGAGTTGTCCGGATGGTTGCCGGCGAAGGAGTCGGCACCGGTACCCTGCCACGATGCGCGTTCGCCAGCCTTCACTTCGAACTTCTCGTGACGCAGTTCGGTACCGGCGTAGAAGTTGACGGTGTCGGTCAGCTGCTTGGAGATGTCGCCGTTGAACACGAAGTGCTGGAACTCTACGCCGCCGGCATAGAAGTGGGTCGGCGAGTGTTCAGTGCTGGTACCGGCGAGCACGGCATCTTCCATGCTGCGATTGACGGAGTGGTCCACGTCGTACTTCTGCTTGTTGCCGCCGTAGGTCAGGCTGAAGTCGGTGGTCCAGCCGGCCAGGTCCATCTTCACGCCGCCGGTGGCGTTGTAGTCGTCCAGCGTACCGTCGAAGGTCGGCTGGTAGCCTTCGTACGGTGTGCCTGCCGGGTGCAGCAGGCCGTAGTCGGTCGGGCGCCAGTACGGGGTACGGTAGTTGGCGAAGGAGTTGACCTTCTTGTTCACGTAAGCGGCGTTGGCGTAAATGGCAATGCCCTCGCCCAGGTCGTAGCGGGTATTGAACAGGCCCTTGTAGGCCTTGGTCTTCGGCGAACCGTTGACGTTGCGCGCGTCAGGGTACTTGGACAGGAAGGCTTGCACCTCGGCCAGCGAGGCACCGAAGTCGCCCGCTTCGCCGGCTGCGCTGACCACGCCCGAACGGCTGGCCAGGTTCACGCGCGAGGCATCGATGGTGTAGTTGAAGAAGCCGCGGTCGCCGCCCAGCGCGAAGCCCTGGTTGAGGCTGAGGCCGCCCATGCCGCCATCGTGCTCGTGGGTGATGCCGGCGCGCGCCGTGACCGAACCGCCTTCGGGATTGTCCTTCAGGATGATGTTGACCACGCCGGCAATCGCGTCGGAGCCGTATTGCGCCGAAGCGCCGTCGCGCAGCACTTCGATACGCTTGATCGCGTCGGCCGGGATGGCGGAAATGTCAGCGCCGGACTCACCGCGACCTGGCGAGGTCTGGGTGTATACCAGCGAGCTCATGTTCTTGCGCTTGCCGTTGATCAGGATCAGCACGCGGCTCGGGCCCATGTTGCGGATCTCGTATGGGTCCAGCAGGGAGGTCGCGTCGTTGACCGGCGTCTGTACGGTGTTGAAGGAAGGGACCCGGAACTGCATCGACTTGTCCAGGGTGGCCTGGCCGGTCTTGGTCAGCTCGCGCGAGCTCAGGACGTCAACCGGGACCGGGGTATCCACCATGGTGCGCTGCGAACCGCGGCTACCGGTCGAAACAATGACCACCTTCTGGATCTCGTCGGTGGTGGTGTCGGCAGCCTGCTGCGCCTGGATAGGCGCAGCATCCTGTGCTTGTGCGTGGGCTTGGCCCAACAGCACGAACGGGCTGGCGGACAACATTAATGCTGCAATCGGAAAATGTTTATTCATGTATTTCTCTCTTCCAAACAGATTTTAAAAAAACTAGGGGAGAATTTATATGCAACATTTTCATCCGTCTATTATTTCCAGTTATTCATGCGCAAATACAACATGTATGGCTCTTTTTATTGAAGTCGTCCGGAACAGAAAAACGCCGTGATAATCTTTATGGCATGAGCTATAAAAGCCTCTGCCTGCTGCTGGCACTGTTGACCGGCACGGCTGCCCACGCCGCGAAAGAGCCAGCGTTGCGCCTGTGCTTTGAAGATGTGGACCAGCGGCCATGGAGCACGCCCGATGGGAAAGGCTTGAATTTCGAGTTATTAAAGCGAGTTGAAATACTCCTTAATGAACAATTTATTTATTCAGCGAAACCCTGGAAGCGTTGCCTTAGCGAATTAAAAATTGGCCAGGTGGATGCTGTAGTTGGTGCAGCAGATGCAATTGACCGGCGCGCCTGGTCGCGTGTCCCGCAATTACCCGACGGGCGTGAAGATCCGGGCCGCGCTTTATTCGAAGATTCGGCCCTGGTATTCCTGCGCGTGGGCGGAAACGGCAACTGGGATGGCCACACATTGATGGCGCCCGGCAAGGTAGTGGTCGTGCAGACCGGCTACCTGGTCGGGCAGCAACTGCGCGAAAAGGGCTTTATTCCGCACGACACCGTGAAGTCGGCCGCCGATGCGCTGCGCATGCTGGTCACGGGCAGCTTTGACGTCGCCATCCTGCAAGGGCTGGAAGCGAGCAAGCTGGCGCACGAAGACCCGCGCTTCAAGGGCAAGGTCCGGCAGGCCGCGCTGCCCTATTCCATCGTCAACCTGCACCTGATGGTGGGACGCGGCGTCTACCAGCGCGATCCACAGCGGGTCGAGGCCATCTGGCAAGCCATCGGCAGTGTCCGCCAGTCACATGACTACCAGCAGGTCGAGCAGGCGGCAGGCATAAAACATTTCCATTAATATTTCCATTGAGGAAATTTTATGGTTAAATAAATGGCATGACTTTCCTCCTCGATGGCCGCCTGTCCCTGACCACCCCCGAAGGCGTGCGTTTGCAGCTGGTTCCTGCCGGTCCGGTGGTGCGCGCCTACGCCTGGGCCATCGATGCCATCGTCTGGGGCACGGCATCCAGCGTCATCATCGCGATGCTTGGCGTCCTCATCCCTTCCGAAAAGTTGTTCAATGGCGTGGCGGCGGTGCTGTATTTCCTCGCCTACTGGTCCTACCCGGTGTTTTGCGAGATCTATGCCGGCGGCCGCACGCTGGGCAAGCAGGTGGTCGGCCTGCAGGTGCTGCGCGCCGACGGGCTGCCGGTGCGCTGGCGCGAATCGGTGCTGCGCAACCTGCTGCTGGTGGCCGACTTCCTGCCGCTGCTGTATGCCTCCGGCCTGGTGTCCATGCTGTGCGACCGCCACTTCCGCCGCCTGGGCGATATCGTGGCCGGCACCCAGGTAGTGTACCGCGACAAGCCGCCCAAGCGGGTTGAGGTGCCCGACGCGGCGCCCCTGCCGCTGCCCTTCCCGCTGACGCCGGAGCAGCAGCGCGCCCTGGCCGACCTGTTCGCGCGGGAGAAGCGGCTGCCGCACGGCCGCATGCTGGAACTGGCCGATATCGCCGCGCCGCTGACCGGGCGCGAAGGCGAGGCTTCGCTGGAGCGCTTGCGCGGCATGGCCGCAGGACTGGTCCGATGAAGCAAGCCCAGTTTGAAGCGGCTTACACCCCGCTGTGGAACGAAATCGACACCCTGCTGGGCAAGCGCGCCGAGGGCCGCGAAGCCCTGCCCGAACAATACCGCCGCCTGTGCCAGTGCCTGGCCCTGGCCAGCCAGCGCGGCTATTCGCCGCAGCTGGTGTCCTACCTGCACGGCCTGGTGGCGCGCTGCCACCACGCGCTGTACGGCGTCGCCGCCGAACGCCCGGCCGTGCTGCTGCAATGGCTGCGCGTCGACCTGCCATGCCGGGTGCGCGCGGAATGGCGGCTGCTGCTGGCAGTGGTGCTGTGCCTGCTGGGCCCGGCCATTGCGATCGGCGCGCTGGTGTGGCACGACGCGCACAATGCCTTCATGTTCGCCTCGCCGCAAGAGCTGACCCATATGCACCAGATGTACGCTCCGTCCAGCTTCAAGACTGGCCGTGGCGGCAGCGAGGGCGACCTGCAGATGTTCGGCCACTACATCTGGAACAATGTCTCGATCGGCTTCCGCACTTTTGCCAGCGGCATTTTCGGCGGCGTGCCGGCCCTGGTGAGCGTGCTGTTCAACGGCATGAAGATGGGCGTGGTGGCCGCCTGGCTCAGCCTCGATCCGGCCACCCGCAGCAATTTCTGGTCTTTCGTGGTGACGCACTCCAGCTTCGAGCTGACCGGCCTGGTGCTGTCCGGCCTGGCAGGCCTGCGCCTCGGCCTGGCGCTGGTCAAGCCGGGCCGCCTGACCCGCCGCCGCGCGCTGCAGGAAGCCAGCGTCCAGATGTACCCGGTGGTGGCGGGCGCCGCCCTGCTCACCGTGCTGGCCGCCTTCTTCGAAGCCTTCTGGTCGGCCAGCGCCTTTGCCCCGGCCGTCAAATACAGCGTGGGCGCCGTGTGCTGGGCCCTGGTGTTCCTGTTCTTTGGTTTCGCCGGCCGCGGGAAAGGCATGCATGCAACTCGATAAGCTGCGCCTGGATTTGCGCCCGCGCAGCAATGCGCAAGGGCTGGATCTTGGCTTCGCCCTGCTGCACGCCGGCGGCGCCGACGTCTGGCGGGCCTGGCTCGCGCTGTGGCTGCCGCTGTCGGCGCTGGCGGTCCTGATCGGCTGGCATTGGAATACGGCATTTGGCTGGCTGCTGCCATGGTGGCTGCTGCCCCTGCTGGAACGCGCGCCGCTGCATGTGCTGGCACGCCAGGTGTTCGGCGAGCAGGCCAGTTGGCGCGATGCCTTGCGCGCCTGGCCGCGCGAACTGGGCGGCGGCTGGATCCGCATGCTGACCTGGTGGCGTCCCTTCATGGCCGGGCGCGGCCTGCACCAGCCGGTATGGGTGCTGGAGCGGGCACGCGGCAAGACCGCCACGGCGCGCCGCGCCACCATCGCGCGCAATGGCACCGGCGTCGCCGCCTTCCTGTTCGGCGCCAGCTTCTTCGTGCTCGAATTCATGGTGCTCGCCTCGGGCATCCTGGGCCTGGTCGGCCTGTTCCTGTCCAGTACAGCGCCGAACCCGCTGGCCGTGTTCCGGATCGAAGATGCGGCACTGCGGTCGGCCATCATCAACGCAGCCTTCTGCGCCGCGCTGGCCATTGCCGGCCCCATTTATACCGCCTGCACGTTCACGCTGTACCTGAACCGCCGCGCCACGCTGGAAGCCTGGGACATCGAAATCGTGCTGCGCCAGCTGCGCCCGCCGGCACGGCCAACGGCCGCGCGCCACGCCGCCGCCGTGCTGATGGCGGCGCCGCTGCTGGCCATGGCCTTGCTCGGCATGCCGCCGCCGGTGCAGGCCGCCGCGCCGGCCGCCAGCGCACCGCCCGTTGCCGCCGATTGCGAACCGCCCGAAGGGCTCAAGGAAGAAGACAGCGGGCGCGGGCCCGTCCTGTCGCCGGAACAGGCCGCTCTGCGCCGCCAGCTCGACCAGGTATTCGCGCACGAGGACTTGCGCGGCTATCGCTGCAGCGAAGAATGGGTGCTGCGCAAGCCCTTCGAACCGGAACAGGCAAAACAACAGAAAAAATCCCCGCCGCTGCTGCCGCGCTGGCTGGCGGCCATCCTCGCGGGGCTGGTCAAGGTGGCCCTGATCGGCGGCGCCATCGCCCTGGTAGCCTGGCTGCTGTGGCGTTATGGCGCACCGCTGCGCTTCGACATGGGCGGGGGGAACGCGCCCCGGCTGGCGACCGAAGTGGGCGGCCTCGACATCCGTGAACAGAGTTTGCCGGACGACGTGGCAGGCGCCGTCCGCGCACTGTGGCAACAGGGGCAGCAGCGCGCCGCGCTGGCCCTGCTGTACCGCGCCACGCTGTCGCGCCTGGTCAGCCGCCAGTCGCTCACGCTGCACCACGGCGCCACCGAAGGCGAATGCCTGGCGCAGGCGCGCAGCGCCAACGCCGCCGGCACCCTCGATAGCGACAGCCTGGCATTGGCCGACCAGGCCACCACGCTATGGCTGAACGCCGCCTACGGCGCGCGTTGGCCCGCCGCCGAAACCGTGGCGGCGCTGTGCACGCGCTGGCAAGCCCATTTCGAGCGCGAGGCAGCATGAAGCGGAGCTATGCCTTCATCCTCGCCATCGCCATTGCCGCCGCGCTGACGGCTGCCGGCTATGAACTGTGGCACGCTTACTTCCACAAGGTGTGGCGCGGCCAGTACCACGTCTCCGAGGCGCAGGCCAAGAACCCGATGCTGGCGGCCACCCGGCTGCTGGAGGCGCGCGGCCACCAGGTGCGGATCGAGCCCGTGCTCAGCTACCAGTTGCTGAACCAGTTGCCCGACGGCGTCATGCTGCTGTCGCGCTATGCACGCCCGCAGGACGAGCGCCAGGCCAGGCTGCTGCTGGACTGGGTCCACCGCGGCAACACCCTGATCATGACGCCGGACTGGATCGACGACGCCAGCGAAGAGGAAGAGGAAGAGGCCGCCCCCGATCAGTTGGACGACCCGCTGGGCAAGCATTTCGGCGTGGCGCTGTCGGGCCGCCCCCGCATGGACGACACCTGCCGCATCGACCCGCTGGAGGCGCGGCGCCGCGAAAAGCGCGCGGCCAAGGCAGCGCAAGCCAAGCCGGGCCAGCAGGCCGAACCAGAGAGCGGGGATGAGGACGAGGACGACCAGGCAGGCGCGAAAGAGCCCGCCGTCCCGGCCCGCCTGGTGTGCCTGAACGCGCCCGGCGCCGGCCACGCGATCGAGCTGGCCCGCCCATCCGATACCCTGCAACGCTTCGAGGGCAAAGGCCCGCAGCCGCTGTGGGGCGACACCTACGAACTGGCCGTGCTGGTCTACGGCGAAGGACGCGGCAAGGTAGCCATGGTGGCCGCCGACGCCGCCGACAGCTATTTCGACAACGACGCGCTGCGCCAGTTCGACCACGGCGAACTGCTGCTGTTGCTGGCCGGGCAGAGCGGCCCCAACGCAACGGTGATGCTGGTGCAGCACAACGAGCCGGTCAGCTGGGGCGGCTGGCTGTGGCAGCATGGCCGCCTGCCCGTGATCGGCCTGGCAGCCCTGCTGTTGCTGTGGACCTGGGGCGCTTCGCGCCGCTTCGGCCCGCTGTTGCAGGAAGCAGCCCTGCCGCGCCGCGCCCTGATCGAACACATCGAAGCCAGCGGCCGCTGGCTGTGGCGCTTGCCGCAAGGCCGCGCCCTGTTGCTGGATGCCGTGCGCAAGCGCACGGAGAAGCTGCTGCTGCGCCGCCTGCCGGAATTGCATGCGCTGGAGCCTGCCGAGCGCGCGCGCCGCCTGTCGCGCCTTGCCAGGCTGCCGGAAGCACAGGTCAGCGATGCCCTGCTCGGCGCGCCGGCCAGCCGCGCCGCCGATTTCACACGACAAATCTCAATACTCCAACAATTGCGAGCCCACCATGAGCGATAGCATGTCCACTCCAACCAACCAGGCCATTCCGGCCGACCGCCTGGCGCAGGCGATCGACATCGTGCAGCGCCTGCGCGAGGAAATCGGCCGCGCCATCATCGGCCAGGACGCGGTGGTGGAACAGGTGCTGGCCTGCTGCCTGGCGGGCGGCCACGTGCTGCTGGAGAGCGTGCCGGGCCTTGGCAAGACCTTGCTGGTCAAGGCGCTGGCCAAGACCTTCGCCGGCGAATTCTCGCGCATCCAGTTCACGCCCGACCTGATGCCGGCCGACGTGATGGGCCACGCCGTGTTCGACCAGCGCCAGCAAACCTTCAGCATCCGCAAGGGCCCGGTGTTCACCCACCTGCTGCTGGCCGACGAAATCAACCGCGCACCGGCCAAGACCCAGTCCGCCCTGCTGGAAGCCATGCAGGAGCGCCAGGTCACCATCGAAGGCGAAGCGCACACGCTGGAGGCGCCCTTCATGGTGCTGGCCACCCAGAACCCGCTGGAAAGCGAAGGCACCTACCCGCTGCCGGAAGCCCAGCTCGACCGCTTCCTGATCAAGGCGCGCATCGCCTATCCAAGCGAGTCGGAGGAAACCGCGATGTTGCTGTCCGTGACCGAAGGCCGCGTCGGCGATGCGCTGGAAGTGGCCCAGGTGCGCACCCTGATCAAGCCGGAAATCCTGGTCGCCCTGCAGCAGCTGGTGGCCCGCATCCGCGTCGACGAGGCGGTCGCCAACTACGCCGTGCGCATGGCGCGCGCAACGCGCCAATGGCCCGGCGTTGAGGTCGGCGCCGGCCCGCGCGGCAGCATCGCCTTGATCCGCCTGGCGCGCGCCATGGCCCTGATGGCGGGCCGCGATTACGCCACGCCCGACGATATCAAGCAAGCCAGCCTGCCGGTGCTGCGCCATCGCATTGCCCTGTCGCCGGAAAGCGAACTCGATGGCTTGGGCGCGGACGACGTGCTGGCCGCGCTGATCGACTCCGTGGCCGCGCCGCGCAACTGATGAAGCCAACCCGCCGCCTGTTCCTGGCCCTGCTGGGCCTGACCGCGCTGGGGGTGCCGGCCAGCGTGTGGCCGGTGCTGCAGGCGCCGTGGCAGGCGCTGGGCGGCGCCCTGCTGCTGGCGGCCGGCGCCGACGCCCTGCTGGCGCGCCGCCGCCCCGCCTTGCGCGCGGAACGCAGCATGGCCGGCGTGCTGCCGGTCGGCGCCTGGCACGACGTGCGCCTGACCTTGCGCAACGAGGGCAAGGCCGCGCTGCAGCTCGACGTGTTCGACGATTACCCGCCGGCCTGGGAGCTGGAAGGCATGCCGCACGCCACCCGCCTGGCGCCCGGCGCGTTTTCCACCATGACCTACCGCGTGCGCCCGCTGGAGCGGGGCGACGGTTCCTTTGGCGCGCCATGGCTGCGCGTGGCCGGCCCGCTCGGCCTGTGGCAGGCCACGCACCGCATCGGCCCGCAGCAAACCGCTAAGGTATTCCCCGACGTGGCCCGCCTGCTGGGCCAGGCCCTGCGTGCCACCGACCGCCAGGCGCCGACCGCCGGGTCGCTGGTCAAGCGCCAGCGCGGCGAAGGCACCGATTTCCGCCAGTTGCGCGAATACCGCCGCGGCGACAGCCTGCGCTCGATCGACTGGAAAGCCACGGCCCGCCACCGCAAGCCGATCACCCGCGAATACCAGCTCGAACGCGACCAGCAGGTGGTGTTCCTGCTCGACACCGGCCGCCGCATGCTGGCGCGCGACGACGATACCAGCCACTTCGACCATGCCTTGTATGCCGTGCTGACGCTGGCCTTCGTGGCCGGCAAGCAGGGCGACGCGGTGGGCATGATGAGCTTTGGCGTCGACAACCGCTGGCTGGCGCCGGCCAAAGGACGCATTGGCCTGGACCGTATGCTGGCCGGGGTCTACGACCTGCAGCCGGGCGAAGCCGCGCCCGACTACATGCGCGCCGCCAACGACTTGCTGAACCGCCTGAACCGGCGCGCTTTCGTGGTGCTGGTGACCAATGTGCGGGATGAAGACGACGTGGCGTTGCGCCAGGCCGTTGACCTGCTGTCCTCACGCCACCTGGTGCTGTGCGCCAGCTTGCGCGAGCGCGCGCTGGACGCCGCCAGCTCGGCGCCGGTGCAAGGCTTCGACGATGCGCTGCGGCTGGCCGCCAGCGAACATTACCTGCAGCAGCGCCAGGAAGCCATCCGCCGCCTCGGCTTGCGCTCGGGCCACCTGGTCGACGTCGCGCCGGAACACCTGGCCGGCGCCCTGCTGAACCGCTACCTTGATATCAAAGAAAGCGGAGCGCTGTAAAACCGGCCACCAGGGCGCAGCCTATCGCGGCGCCCAGCTTCACGCCAAAGTCGGCCGGCGCCGGTACGGCACCGAAACGGTTGGTGTCCGGCGTGCCGGGCGCCACCACCATGTAGATCAGGAAAATGAACTGCAAGATGGGGAACAGCAGCATCAGCGTCCACCAGCCCCCGATATCGAAATCGTGCAGCCGGCGGCGCGTCATCACCGCCAGTACCAGCACTGGAATCATGATGATGGCGACGCCCATCGCCTGCACGCTCCCAGGGCTGTCAAAGTAGGAACGCAGGCCAAGAACACCAACCGCGATCCCTGAAAGCACGCCGAACAGGAGCGCCAACGGGATACCCAACAGGCTGAATGCGACGAAACGCACGCGCCCGATACGGCCATTCCAGCAGAACAGCCGCGCCTCGTTGGCGGACGCAAACGGCAATTCAAGCCCTGCCTGGGGCGCGGCGTAAGGATTTTGCATCGCTTACTGGCTGTTGTCGATCTGCGCGGCTTCGGCCCTGGTTTTGTAGTCGGCATAGCCCGGCATCGCGATGGCAAGCACGACACCCAATACGAACATGATGGGCATGAGCGAGGCCAGGATGATCACGCCGGTGCTGTTCGGGCCAGGCGGCGGGCCATAATCGTTGCCCTCGGCATCGCCGGGTGCGAAGATCAGGTACAAGGCGAACAGGAAGCCGATGAGGGGTATCAGCGACAACAGCAGGTACCAGCCCGATTTATTGAGGTCATTCAAGCGGCGGCGGCCAATGCTGACGGCGGCAACCATCGCCACGACGGTCAAGGCGAGCAAGCCGACGATAAATGCGCCGCCAATGGCTTCCGGCCCGCGGCTGGCCATGGCTGACACTCCCATCACGATCGCGAAGACGAGAAATGCCGGCGTCAGCAATAAGCTCAAGGCGGCGCTATAGCCAAGGTAACGCACGCGGCCAATGCGGCCACTCAGTGCGAAAAACTTCGGTTCATACGTTTCATTGCTGGCTGGTTCCCGCAGCTCGGACTGCGGCATCGAATAGGGATTACTCACGGTTGCTCCTGAAGGGAATGTATTCATTATTAAAGTTACCACCGAGAAAATATTACATTATTTTTTTACTAATACACAAGGCCGATTTCGATACAACACTCGCTTGCGGCCTGCACGCGTGGCTGCGATACTTTCTTTTAAGACTGGACGGTTGCACAAACTCACGAACGCCGCCATGCACCCCTCACTCAAGTGCCAGGGCAAGTTTTCCCTGAACTGGACTTACCTGAATGCCATTGCCTCCGGCGTGTCGGCCATCGACCTGGGCGGACTGGCCCTGCGCAACAAGCACGACGCCCACCAGTTCGTGCGCGAATACGGTTTCGACATCGACAATCCCCACGCCCGCGAGGTGATCGCCCGCGCCCACGGCGAAGCACTGGACTTCGTCTGCACCAGCTTCCTCACGCCAGCCCAGGCCGCCCTTATCCCGCCTGAAGTACGCCAGCCGGAAGACCCGCTCGACTTGCTGGTGCATGCTTCGCTGCACGGCAATGAACAGGTTGAACTGCGCCGCATGTGGTCCTGCGCCGTGCTGAAAGTCATGCACGGCATCTTCTACATCGATAACAACCTCAAACTGCGCTACTTCAACACCATCCGCCAGCAAGTGTTTGCCAGCCTGGATGAAGTGATCCGCGAAGAAGATGGCCAGTTTTACCTGAGCGATGGCGAAACTTGCCTGCCTTTGCTGCACTTTGACCGCAAGAACAATAAAAGCCGCGGCAGTATCCTGCTGAAACTGCTGCAAAAAGCGGCCTACCTGGCGGCCGACATCTTCGACCATCTCGGCGTGCGGCTGATCTTCAACACACGCTTCGAATGCCTGCTCGCCCTGCGCACGCTGCAGCGCGCCCACCTGATCTCGGTGACCAACGTCGACTCCCAGCGCACCCGCAACACCCTGCTCGACATGGAAGCGGCGAAGGAGGTATTCACCCAGTACCGCTGCATGCTGGAAGCAGCCGAAGGCTATCCGGCCGACCTGCTGGAAAAGATGGACGCGGAACTGATGGAAATCTCCTCGCCCCAGACACGGGCCGACAACCCGCATAGCGGTGCCGGCTTCAACAGCATCCAGGTGACGGTGCGCAAGATGATCCACCTGCCGCCGGACGACCCGGCAGCCAGCGGCCCCGACTATGACGTCGGCTTCTTCTTCGAGTACGAAATCCAGCTGATGGACAAGGCCAGCCATGGCCGCACGCTGGAAGGCCCAGCCAGCCACGACGCCTACAAGAAGCGCCAGGTCGAGACCGCGCGCCTGCGGGTGCTGGGGCGCGACCTGGTCCGCTATCTTGAAACCCGGCCGGCAGAGCGCGCCGCTTAATGCGGCCTTACGCCTTCCGGCGCGCCTGTGCTTGCCCCCGGCGGCATCACGTGTTCAGGCGGCATCCCTTCATGGATCAAGCCGCGGATGGCGCTGCGCAGTTCAGGACTATCCGTATGCTTGTGCACCGAGACTGCGTGCTGGACAGCGACTTCCAGCAATTCGTCCTCGCTGTCTGCCGATATCGCGACGCTGCATTGAGCCTCGCTGGGAAATTCACGGCAGTCGATAAATTTGCGGGTCATGGCGACCTCCCTTCCGAAGAGCTACTTACACTATAGGCCGTTTGGCCGGCATTTCTATGCTACATTTGCCTGCCTGTTAGCCAAGCCTGGAGGCGCAATGCTGGTACGTTCAATCGCCCTGGCGTTTGCCCTGTTTGCAAGCACTGGCGGCGCGGCGCCGCTCGATCGCGCGCTCGAACAGAAGATGGAAGCCAATGCCCAGCGCTACGTGATCGCCAGCCAGGCAGTGCTGGTGGCGCGCAACGGCGAAGTCGTTTTCCGCAACGTCGCCGGCGCGCGGCGCGACGAGCTGTTCCCTGTCTACTCGGTCAGCAAGCTGCTGGCCAGCGTGCTGGTGATGCAACTGGTGGAAGCCGGCCAAGTGGACCTGGACAAGCCGGCCAGCGCCTATCTGGCCGGCCTGCCGCTGCGCTGGCAACAGATACCGCTCCGCCTCATCCTGAACCATAGCTCCGGACTGCCTGAATATTTCGATCTCAGCAATCCTACCGGCCCCAACTTCCCGCCGACACTGCAGGCTGTCTTTGCCGCACTGGCCGACAAGCCGCTGGCCTTCGAACCAGGCACCGCTACCCGTTATACGCAGACCAACTTCCTGATACTGGAAGCGCTCCTTGAAGCACACTACGCCAAGCCATATACCCAGCTGGCCAGCGAGCGCATCATCAGCAAACTGGGGTTGAAGAACACTTATCTTGGCCTGGCCAGCGCCGGCCGCCGCGGCATGGTGCGCAGCTATATCGGCAAGAACGGCAAGCTGCAGGCCGATCCTGCGGTCCAGTGGCCGGAGTATGCCAACGTCCATGCCGAACTGTTCACCACGGTCGACGACCTGGCGGCCTTCCTGAACGCCGTGGCGCGCGGCGAACTGGTAGGCAAGGAAACGCTGCGCAAGCTATGGCAACCCCAGAAACTGGCCAATGGCCAGGATGGCTGGTTCGCTTCAGGATGGGAATACGGCAAGAGCGGCGGCTACGAGTTTGTCGGGCACGATGGCGGTACCAAGGTGCGCGTGCGCCTGCTGTGGCCGGAACGCGATGGCGGCGACAGTTACACCATCGTCTACCTCACCAACGGCAGCGCGCAGAACATCTGGTCGCGCACCCTGGTCGAAAGCCTGATGGCGGCAATCGATCCAGCCCGGTTCACGATGGAAGTGGTCTCTGAGCAACTGATCGATTATGCCAGCCGCCCTGCCACCACGCCGGCGCAGTTCCAGGCGCTGTTGCAGCAACTGCAAACGCTGGCGCTACGCGACGGCGCGGCACTGGAGCGGCGCATCAACGAAACCGGGTACGCCATGCTCGAGACGCGCGGCAGCGGTGCCGCCATCAAGGTGTTTGAATTGAATACGCGCCTGTTCCCGCAGTCGAGCAATGCGCGCGACAGCCTGGCACAGGCGCAGGCGGCAGCCAAGTCGCCCTAGAAGCAGCTTGCGCTACAAGTGGATCAGTTTTTCTTCTTGGCCGGTTTCTTCTCGAGCTCTTTGGAAGCCGGCGTGGAGCCGCCCTGCACGCCAAGCGCGCCGCCGGTGCCCATGCCGCCGGCGACTTCCTGCGCCCTGTAGTTGCGCACAGCCTTCACCAGCTGGTTATAGGAATCCATGAAGGAGGCAATCAGGATCTTGCCTTCAGGCGTATTGGAATAGCCGCCCGCAGCACCAAAGCCGCCGCCGCCGAACAGGGCGCCGCCAACATTGAAGTCATAATTCTTGGCGCTGCCTTCCGCCGCCGCCAGCTGGATGCCGGAACGGTTATCCACCATCAGCAAGGTAGTGGATGCCTCGTTGGCTTTCAACCCGCCGGCGACAACACCAGCCACGCTGCCCAGCAGGCCCAGCCCGCCCAGGGCGCCGCCGACGCCTTGCGTACCCTTCTGGCTGAAGGTAATGCTTGGGCTCATGGTGTAGTCGGCCGCCACCATCTGGCCCTTGCCGTAATTGCTGCCGGAGCGCATTTCACCCGATGACGCCAGGGCCCGTTCCTGCATCAGTTTGCCCATCGCGGCACCGCGCTCGACCACGACGAAGCAGTTCGATTGCTGGATCATCATGCGCAGCACTGGCACGGTCGAGCCGAGCTTGTATTGCGACAGGTGGTGGTACCAGGGCGCTGCGGTATCTTCCACTACCCCGAGCGTACCGAGCGGCTTGTCACATTTTTCCAACTGGGTGTTGGCATTTGACGCCGTGGCGCCGCCTGCGGAACCGGTGGCCATGGTTGGCGCACCGCCCAGCTTGGGATCTGTGCCCGCGCAGGCAGACAGCAACAGCAGCGCCAGGCCAGCATAGCTTGTCCCTTTGAAGTTCTTGTCCATGTTCACTCCCCGTAGAAACGACCGTTTTGAACTCATCGGCGTCCTTTGAGAATAGGTCACATCGACAAAAAATCTATGTATAGTTACTACCGCAAGACCAACTCAACTGTTAGAAGGAACCCTCATGAAAAAACTGATCATTGCCGCCCTGGCCCTGTCTTGTTCCGCCGCCTTCGCCGCGGACCCGGCGCCGGCAAAGAACTCCCAGCAATCTAAAATGACGACCTGCAACAAGGAAGCCGAGGGCAAGAAGGGGGACGAACGCAAGGCATTCATGAAGGAATGCCTGAGTGCGAAACCTGCCGCGCCGGCGACGCAGCAGGACAAGATGAAGACCTGCAACGCGGATGCAGCAGGCAAGAAGGGCGACGAGCGCAAGGCATTCATGAAAGAATGCCTGAGCTCGAAGAAAGCAGCCTGATCAACGAAGCCCGCTGGCCAGGCGCGGCGACGACAGCAAGGTCTTGAACGCCTCCCAGCGCTGCTTGCGGGCGGCCACCGGATCGGTGGCCGTCACGTGTTTTTCCACCCAGGCTTTGACCATGTCCTTGCCCAGGTTGTAGTTGATGACGTAGCCCCGGTTGGCGTCATAGAACGACAGGCGCTGCGCCGACTTTTCCGGCGGATACAACGCCACGTTCACCAGCCATTCGATGGTCTGCTCACGATTCCACTTCCCTTCCAGGTAAGCCTGCGCCGCGTCGTTGTCGGCGTAGCTCAGCTTGCCCAGCAGTTTCATCAGTTGCGCATATTGCGGCGCCAGGGCCGGATCCAGCCCCGCCAACGGATACAGCACCTTCTGCTCGAAGGCCAGCCGCTCTTCATCGGTGAACGCCATTTCGATGCCATAGTTCGCGCTGCCTTCTGCAATCAGCGACATCGGCGAGTACAGCGGATACACGCTGAACTCCACCCAGTTGCGCTGTTTCACCAGCGACTGCTCCAGCAAGGCATTGTAGACGTGGTGGCCCGGATAGCCTTCGTGGCAGCCCAGGTCCACCGCGCGCTCGATATAGATCGGGAATTCGGTATTAATCTGGATCAGGCTGTGTGCATTGCCCTTGTACCAGTTGTAGCCGGACCACGGCTTGTTGCTGACGAATTCCAGCACGAAGCTTTCCTTCTGCGGCAGCGCCATGAAGGCAGCCGTGCGCTCGCGGCACGCCGCAATCGAGGCATCGAATACCGGCTTCAGCTTATCCTTCGGGATCGCGAATTTGGCGCGGAAGGACTTGAGGCGTTCAGGCAGCGAACCTTCGCCCGGCAGCAGCTTGTCGACTTGCGCCACCAGCGCCATGTAATAAGCGCGGTCATGGTGCGGAGTGACGGCGTCGTACAGCAGCGCGCTCTCTTCGTCGAAGCGGAATTTGCGGCCTTCCAGCATCTCGACGCGGGCCTGCATGGCCTTGAGCTGCTTGGCCAGGAACTCGATGCGCAGCGCTTCCTCGGCGCCGCCAGCCTTCTGCTGCGCGATGTCGCGCTGGGCGGCCACCACGCCGGCCTTGATCGAGGCCAGGCTCTGTTTGTCCTTTGCCGCCTGCTGCTCCAGCTCCGGCGGGCCGTAATACGCATCGACGTAGCTGCTGTCGTGCTGGCCGATGGCCAGGACCAGCTTGCGGTAGCGCTCCGCAACGTCCTGCACCGATGCAGCCATGGCGCTGCCTGCGATCAACATGGCCAATCCTCCCAGTACCAGTTTTTTCATGCGTTCTCATCCAATGGTTTGAAGCACATAAGTGTAGCGCAGCACGTCAGCGACATTCACGTTTCGCATGTCCTTATGCTGAAAAACCGCCATTTGCTGCGCGCATAAGCAAGCGCAAATCGATTCGTTCCCGCGCCAGGACACCGTCGATAAGATGGGTTCATCAAATCCATCATGACTTGTTATGACAGGTCAGTAAAGCCCGATGAACTCACGTCCGCTCGCACTGTCGCCGGTTCCGCTATATGCGCAGGTCAAGGAAAACCTGCGCGAACGCATCCTCGACGGCACCTACTCGCCACATGCACAGCTGCCGACCGAAAGCGAAATCGGCAGCCTGTTCGACGTCAGCCGCATAACAGTACGGCAAGCGTTGAACGACTTGCAGAAAGAAGGACTGATTTTCAAAGTGCCAGGCAAAGGTAGCTTTGTCAGCAAGCCGAAAGCCTGCCAGGAATTGACCCAGCTCGAAGGGTTCGCTGAAGCCATGTCGCGCCAGGGGCACGAAATCTACAACCGGGTGACCGGGATCCGTGTGCTCGCCGCCACGTCCAGGCTTGCGCAGCAGTTGCAGGTGGCTGAAGGCACTCCGCTGTCGGAAATCCGCCGTATTCGCCTGCTGAACCGCGAGCCGGTGTCGCTGGAACTGACCTACGTGACCGAGGCACTCGGCGACCGCCTGCGCCGCGAAGACCTGGCCACGCGCGACATCTTCCTGATCCTGGAAAACGACTACGGCATTGCGCTGGGCCACGCTACGCTCACGGTCGACGCCGTGGCGGCAGACCTGGAACTGGCCTCGGCGCTACGTATCGGCGCCGGCATGCCCGTGCTGCGCATCGAACGCCTGACTCACACGGCGGACGGGCGCCCACTTGATTTCGAGTATCTCTATTTCCGCGGCGACGCCTTCCAGTACCGGTTGCAGCTGGCGCGCCGCACAACCTCCCGGGAGTAAGCAATGGAAACCCATATCCAGACTGTCGACGTGCTGGTGATCGGCGGCGGCACCGCCGGCCCGATGGCCGCCGTGAAAGCCAAGGAAGCCAACCCCGCGCTGCGCGTCCTTCTGCTGGAAAAAGCCAACGTCAAGCGCAGCGGCGCGATTTCGATGGGCATGGACGGCTTGAACAATGCCATCGTGCCGGGATTCGCGACGCCAGAGCAGTATGTGAAGGAGATCACCACCGCCAACGACGGCATCGTCAACCAGAAGACGGTGATGGCCTATGCCCGCAACAGCTACGCCATGATCGAGGAGCTGAACGACTGGGGCGTGCGTTTCGAGAAGGATGAAACGGGCGACTACGCGATGCGCAAGGTACACCATATGGGGACCTATGTGCTGCCGATGCCTGAAGGCCACGATATCAAGAAAGTGCTGTACCGCCGCCTGAAGCGCACCCGTGTCGAGATCACCAATCGCCTGGTGGCGACCCGGCTGCTTACCGCTGCGGACGGCAGCATCGCCGGCGCCATGGCCTTCGACTGCCGCAGCGGCGACTTCCACGTCATTCGCGCCAAGGCCGTGGTGCTGGCGACCGGCGCCGCCGGCCGCCTGGGCCTGCCAGCCTCGGGCTACCTGTTCGGCACTTATGAAAACCCGACCAATGCCGGCGACGGCTACAGCATGGCCTACCACGCGGGGGCCGAGCTGTCGGGCATCGAATGCTTTCAGATCAACCCCCTGATCAAGGACTACAACGGCCCGGCCTGCGCCTACGTCACAGGTCCTTTCGGCGGCTATACCACCAACAACAAGGGCGAACGCTTCATCGAATGCGATTACTGGAGCGGCCAGATGATGATGGAGTTCTACCGCGAACTACAGGGCGGCGACGGCCCGGTGTTCCTGAAGCTGGACCACCTGGCAGAGGAAACCATCGGCACCATCGAGACCATCCTGCACACTAACGAGCGGCCAAGCCGCGGGCGCTTCCACGCCGGGCGCGGCACCGATTATCGCCAGCAGATGGTGGAAATGCACATCTCCGAGATCGGCCTATGCAGCGGACACTCCGCCTCCGGCGTGTGGGTCAACGAGCATGCCGAAACCACGGTGCGCGGCCTGCACGCTGCGGGCGACTTGGCCTGCGTACCGCACAACTACATGCTCGGCGCTTTCGTCTACGGCAAGCTGGCCGGCGAAAGCGCGGCGCGCTACTGCACCGGCAACGAACTGCCTGCTGTCGACGAGCAGCAGGTCGAGGCAGAGCGCCAGCGCGTGTGGGCGCCGCTGGCGCGCACCGACGGCCTGCCGCCCAGCCAGGTCGAATACAAGCTGCGCCGCATGGTGAACGACTACCTGCAGCCGCCCAAGGTGACCCGCAAGATGGAAATCGGCTTGCAGCGCTTCGAAGCCATCCGCCAGGACCTGGACCGCATGCAGGCGCGCAACCCGCACGAATTGATGCGCGCCATGGAGGTGCACGCGATCCGCGATTGCGCCGAAATGGCGGCGCGCGCCTCGCTGTACCGCACCGAGAGCCGCTGGGGCCTGTACCACTACCGCCTCGACCATCCGCACAGCAACGACGCCGACTGGCTGGTGCACGTTCAGCTGCAGAAGAAGAACGGCGCCATGAGCTGCTTCAAGCGCGCGATCGAACCGTACATCGTGGCGCTGGACGAGGACGAAAAAACTGCCTACCAGCGCCTGCGCATCAACAAGGAGGAAGCACATCATGCCAACGAGCTCGCACATCACTAGCGTTCCGGTCAGCGTCGACGAAGACAAATGCATCGCCCACAAGGGCTGCACAGTATGCGTCGACGTCTGTCCCCTCGACGTGCTGGCCATCGACTTCGTCAAGGGCAAGGCCTACATGCAGTTCGACGAATGCTGGTATTGCATGCCGTGCGAAAAGGACTGCCCTACAGGCGCCATCCACGTCGACATTCCGTATCTGCTGCGTTAAACACTACAGGAGAATCACAATGAGATTGACCGCCATCGGACTTGCCCTTGCCCTGCTGGCCGGCGCAGCCCACGCCGAAACCATCCGCGTTGCCATAGGCACCCAGGACACCACCATCAACTGCGCCACCGGCGGCATCCTGATCCGCGAACTCAAGCTGCTGGAAAAATACCTGCCGCACGACGGCAAGTACAAGGACGTGCAGTACGACATCCAGTGGAAGAACTTCACCTCCGGCGCGCCGCTGACCAATGAAATGGTGGCCGGCAAGCTGGACCTGGGATCGATGGCCGACTTCCCCGGCTCCTTCAACGGCGCCGCCTTCGCCAAAGCCGGCCGCCAAAGCCTGTTCATCAACGTGCTGTCGGGCAGCACCACCGGCAGCGGCAACGGCATCGTGGTACCCAAGGCGTCCCCGGTGCAGTCGCTGGCCGAATTGAAGGGCAAGACCATTTCCGTGCCGTTTGCCTCCACCGCGCATGGCATGCTGCTGCGCGCGGTGCGCGCCCAGGGCTGGGACCCGGACAAGGACGTCAACATCACCACCCAGGCGCCGGAAATCGCCGGTTCCGCGCTGCAGAGCAACAAGGTCGACGCACACGCCGACTTCGTGCCGTTCGCCGAACTGTTCCCGCATCGCGGCTTCGCCCGCAAGATCTATGACGGCTCGCAAGCCAACGCGCCAACCCTGCACGGCAGCCTGGTCGACGCGGCCTACGCCCGCAAGTATCCGGAAGTGGTGGTAGCCTTCGTGCGCGCCGCCATCGAGGCCGACGGCCTGTTCGCCGCCGAACCGGAAAAGTACAGCGAGCTGGTAGCCAGGGTCACCGGCATCGAGGCCGAGGTGAACTACCTGTTCCACGGCCCGCTCGGCCTGCAGACGCGGGACCTGAGCTGGAAACCGGAATACCGCCAGGCGGTGCGCACCTCGCTCGACACCCTGCGCTTGCTCAAGCGTACCGACAACGACATCGATGCCGACTCCTTTATCGACGACCGCTACTTGCGCGCCGCCTTCCGGCAGGCCGGCCTCGATTACGATGCCCAGCTGAAGAACTACGCCAAGCTGCCGCTGGCGGGCAAGGATGCCGCAACCGGCAAGCCAATCAGCGACTTCCAGCGCGTGGCGCAAATCTGGGTCAGCGGTGAAGCGCTGGTACGCCACTATGCGACGCCGGAACTGGCGCTGGCCGACCTGGCGAAACTGGAGCGAGCAGGCCGCAAAGTGCGCGCCGTGTATGCACAGGATCGCGACAGCGGCATCAAGCTGTTTGCCGGCGACGCCTGGTTCGTCAGCAGCGGCAAGAACGAGATCAATGCCTTCCTGCTCAAGGAGTCGGCCGAAGCGTGGGCACGCAAGGTCAAGGGCAAGGTGCTGGACTTCAACGGCGCCAAGGCCGCGGTAGCAGGGTGAGCGAATCATGGCTGCCCTCAGTCCCCGCCTGATGCGTGCCGCGATGCGCAGCGCTTCGCTCGCCGCCTGCGTGCTGGCCTGGCACTGGGCGTCGACCCGCCATGTCGACTTCGGCGTGGCCAGCTTCCGCAATGTTCCCTCGCCGCAGGAAACGCTGCAGGCTGCCGCAGCGCTGCTGCAGTCGCCCAAGCTGGGCACCCACCTGTCGGCCAGCATCGGCCGCGTGTTCGCCGGCTATGCGGCCGCAGCGCTGCTCGGCATCGGGCTCGGGCTGGCCATCGGCAGGTCGCGCCTGCTGGCAGCAGCCCTGCTGCCGCCGCTGGAGGTGTTGCGCCCGATCCCCGCCGTGGCCTGGATACCGCTGGCGATCCTGATGTTCCCATCGTCCGAACTGTCGATGGTGTTCATTACCTTCATCGGCGCCTTGTTCCCGATCCTGCTCAACACCATCCACGGCGTGGAAGGCATCGACGCCAGGCTGGTTGCCTCGGCGCGCAGCCTGGGCGGGCGCGGCACGGCGGTATTTGCCAATGTAATCCTGCCGGGCGCCGCGCCGAGCATCGTGACCGGCCTGTCGATCGGCATGGGCACCGCCTGGTTCTGCTTGGTAACTGCAGAAATGATCTCTGGCCAGTTCGGCATCGGCTATTACACCTGGTCGTCCTACATCGTGCAGGACTACCCGGACATCGTGGTCGGCATGCTCGCCATCGGCATCTTCGGTATGGGCAGCAGCCTGCTGGTAAGGCAGGCCGGCAATGCGCTGATGCCGTGGTACTTCATAGGGAGGAAAACCAAATGACACAAGCTGCGATCGAGATCTCTGGCCTGCACATCCGGCTGGGCGAAGGCAAGGCGGCGCTGGACGCCGTGCACGGCCTGGCGTTGGCTGCCAGCCCGGGCGAATTCCTGTGCGTGCTGGGCCCCTCCGGCTGCGGCAAATCGACCCTGCTGGCCGCCCTGGCCGGCCACCTGCAGCCCAGTGCCGGCAGCGTGCTGGTCGACGGCGAGCCGGTGCGCGGCCCAGGCCCGCAACGCGGCCTGGTGTTCCAGCAGCACACGCTGTTCCCGTGGAAAACGGTGCAGGAAAATGTGGCCTTCGGCCTCAAGGTGCGCGGCGTGCCGCGTGCCGAGCGACGGGCCCGCGCGCAGCAGTTGCTACGCCTGGTGGGACTGGACAGCCACGCCGCCAGCTATCCGGCCCAGCTCTCGGGCGGGATGCAGCAGCGCGTCGAGATTGCCCGCGTACTGATCAACGACCCGCGCGTGCTGCTGATGGACGAGCCGTTCGCCGCGCTGGACGCGCAAACCCGCCTGAAAATGCAGCAGTTGCTGCTGGACGTCTGGGCGCGCATCCGGACCACCGTGGTGTTCATCACCCACGACATCGACGAAGCCCTGTTCCTGGCTGATCGCATCCTGGTCATGAGCGCGCGTCCCGGCCGCATCGTCGAGGAGATGCGGCTTGATTTCCCGCGCCCCCGGCGGGCCGACCTGGTCACCACATTGGATTTCGTGCGCCTGAAGCGGCGCTGCCTGGAACTGCTGCACCCGCAGGCCACCGCACCGGTGCTGCGCTATGCCACCTGAGGAGGAAGCTTGACACATACCGCATTGCAGGAACGCCTGCGTCACGCCGACAGTACGGTACGCCGTATCGCCGTGCTGGAACTGGCCGACGAAGCATCTGATGACGATGCGCCGCTGCTGCTGGCCGCGCTGGCCGACCGGAATGGCGCGGTGCGCGCCGCCGCCGCCGAAGCGCTAGCGGCTTTTGAAAACGACGACAGCGTGGCAGCCCTGGCCCTGCGGCTGGACGACGAGGATGGCGAGGTACGCACGGCAGCCGCGCAAAGCCTGGCCGAGCTGAAACGGCCACAGTCGGCGCGCCTGCTGCTGCCGCATGTCGCGCACCCGAACGCCTTCGTGCGCGCCGCCATCCTGCGGGCGCTGCGCGAACTGCGCGCGGCAGGCAGCGCGGCCGCCGCCCTGGCGGCACTGGACGACGCAGCCGCGGCTGTGCGGCGCGAAGCGGTGGCGGTACTGGGCTACCTGAAGCATGCTGCGGCACTGCCCGAGCTGGCGCGCCTGGCGACCACCGACAGCGATGCCGAAGTGCGCCGCGCCGCCGCCGGCGCGCTCGGCTTGGCCAGCAGTGACGCCGTCCTGCCGGCGCTGCTGGCCGCGCTGGCCGATCCGGTCTGGCAGGTGCGGGAGGAAGCCGCCACCACGCTGGGCAAGCTGCGGCAGCCCGCCGCCGGAGCAGCACTGGCTGCAGCGCTACAGGACGGCTACTGGCAAGTGCAGTTGCGCGCAGCGCGCAGCCTGGGCCGCCTGCGCCTGGGCGCTGCCCTGCCCGCCCTGTTGCCGCTGCTGGCGCACGACATCGCCAACCTGCGCCGCGAAACGGCATTGGCACTGGGCGAGATCGGCGAACGCGCCGCCGTGCCTGCTCTGTTGGCAGCATCGCAGGACCCGGATCCCGAGGTGCGCAAGGCGGTGCGCCTGGCGCTGCAGCAGCTGGAGGTGGCATGACGCCGCTGGCTATCGAGCTCGACTCCGATGCCGGCCAACTGGCCATCCATTGGCCGGATGCCCGGGTGCAAAAGCTCGACATCGCCCTGCTGCGCCGCAGTTGCCGCTGCGCCGATTGCCTGTCAGCCTCCCGGGCAGGGGCGCCGCCCCTGCCGGCCCGCGCACTGCAGATCTCGCGCATCGTGCCAGCCGGCTCCTACGGCGTGCAGCTCGCCTTCAGCGACGGCCATGAGCGCGGCATCTACCCCTGGAGCTACCTGCGCAGCCTCTGATCATCGGCTGCGCAGCTCGCGTGCCAGGTCCGCCAGGCGATACGGCTTGCCGACGATGGAAAACTCTTCTTCGGACTGGGGGAAACCGGAAGACAGGATGATCTTGATGCGGGGGTAGCGCTGGCGTACCTCGCGCGCCAGCTCCAGCCCCGTCATCCCGTTCGGCATCATCACGTCGCTGAACAGCACGTCGACTTCGCTATCGCGCTGCAGCGTGCGCAGGGCGGCGGCCGCATCGTTGGCATGCAAGGTGCTGTAGCCCATGGACTGGAACAGCTCGCGCGCCGACTCCATCACCAGCGGATCGTCTTCCACAATCAGCACCCGCTCTTCGCGCGCAACGCGTGGTTCCGGCGGCTCCGGCAGCGACTCGTCCAAGGCCGGCAGGAAAAGATTGATGGTGGTCCCCTTGTCTTCTTCGGTATCGATCGTTACCGCGCCACCGGACTGCACGATGAAGCCGTACACCTGGCTCAGGCCAAGGCCGGATCCCTTGCCGACCTCCTTGGTCGTGTAGAACGGCTCGAACGCACGCTGGCGCACCTCCTCGCTCATGCCGGTGCCGGTATCTGCCACGCTCACGCGCACATATTCCCCGGCCGGCAGCGCGCCCGCCTGGTTGGCCGCAAGCGCAACGTTGCGCGTGGTGACTTCCAGCGTGCCGCCGCCGGGCATGGCATCGCGCGCATTCACCACCAGGTTGAGCAAGGCAGCCTCGAAACGCGCCTCGTCAATCGACGCCTGCCGCAGCTTGGGCTCCAGGTCCATTTCAAAGCGCATCAGCGGACCGGCGGCGCGCCGCAGCACGCCCTCGAAACCGAGCACCAGGCGGTTCAACTGCTGCACGGTGGGCGCCAGCGGCTGCTGGCGCGCAAAGGCCAGCAGTTGCTGCGTCAGCGCGGCGCCGCGGTCGACGGCGCGCCGCATGCTGTCCAGTACCCGCACGCCTGCCGTTTCCGGCGGCGCCGTGCGCAGGATGTCGATACCGTTCGAAACCACGGCCAGCAGGTTGTTGAAATCATGCGCCACGCCGCCGGTCAACTGGCCGATCGATTCCATTTTCTGCGCCTGGAACAAGGCCGCACGCGCCTGTTCCAGCGATTCCTGCGCCTTGCGCTGTTCGGTGTTGTCGCGTGTGACCTTGGCAAAGCCGATCAAATCGCCGTCGTCATCGTACAGCGCATCGACCACCGCATGGGCCCAGAAACGCGTACCGTCCTTGCGCACGCGCCAGCCCTCGCTTTCGTAGCGCCCCTCGCGCGCGGCAACTTCCAGGGCCCGTTCCGGCACCCCTGCTGCCTTGTCGTCTTCCGTAAAGAAGCGCCGGTAATGGGTGCCAAGCACTTCCTCCGGCGCATAGCCCTTGATGCGCTGCGCACCGAGGTTCCAGTTGGTGATCAGGCCCTGCGGCGACAGCATGTAGATCGCATAGTCGATCACGCCTTGCACCAAGAGGCGGAAGCTCTGCTCGCTTTCGCGCAACGCCTCCATGACGTGCTTGCGCTCCGTGATGTCGCGCGTGACATTGGCGAAGCCGACATGCTCCCCCTCCGGCGTGTATATCGGATCGATCACCACGCTGGCCCAGAACTGCGAACCGTCCTTGCGCAGGCGCCAGCCCTCGCATTCGAAACGCCCTTCCCGCAAAGCGGTGGACAAGGCGTGCCTTGCCAGGCCAGCCCGCTGGTCTTCCGGCGTATGGAATCGGGAGAAGTGCGTGCCGAGAATTTCCCTTTCGCTGAAGCCGTTGAAACGCTGGGCGCCCGCATTCCAGCTACTGATGCGGCCTTCGGTGTCCATCATGTAGATCGCGTAGTCGCTGATGCTGGCCACCAGGAGTTCATACCTGGTTGACAGACTCTCAAGCGCTGGGGCTTCATTGATCATCAGTAGCTAAGCGCACTGCTGCGCGCATGGATTGTGCGAGGATTTCAGGAGAATGCCACAATCTGCAATTATGTGGAAAACGACTTTGTTGCTGGCCCTGGCCTTGTCGGTACCCACGGTGGAAGTCCCCAACACCCGCTCGCCGGTGGACAAGTCCTACCGCAAGATGCTGCAAGGCGCGGAGCGTTTCAAGCGCGAGCACGCGCTGGCGCCGCAGGCCACCTTGCGCTTCCGCCTCCTGCCGCGCCAGCCGGGCACTGATATGCAAGGCATCAAGCTGAAAGTGGTAGGCGACACCACCAGCATGGCGGTACCGATCGGCGCCGACAACAGCTTCACGCTGGATTACAACGAGCAGCTGTGGCGCGAAGACGCCGCCGTGCTCGCCAACCGCAAGACTTTGTCCATGACATGGCGCGCCGAGGTGCGCAGCCCGGGCGTACCCGAAGGCATGCGCCGGCTGGGCGACCTGCGGCTGGAGTGCCTGGTCGGCATGGAAGCCGGGCTGGTCTCAAACAATGCCCACCTGTTCGCCTGGCTCGACGAATTCCTGCGCAGCCCCGACAAGGTGTGCAGTGACCCGCATGGCAATTATCTATTCTTCACGGAAAAACCACTGTTCTCCATCACCCTGCAGGCCGGCGAACGGCGCTCCACCCTGCCGTTCCACGCCCTATATGCCGGCAACCCGCCCGCTGCCGAAATGCCCTACTGCGATTGCCAGGTGCTGCTCGATCGCAGCTACTTCGCCCCGGTATGGGACCGCAGCTGGCCCGACGATACCCTGCTGAGCTTTGAATACATGGACGACCCGCCGCCAGCCAGCATGGCAGCCCCGCGCGACCGCGCCGCAGCGCTGGCAGCGTTGGGCCCGCCCCAGCTCAGCAGGCGCTTCGACAGCGGCCGCGAAGTCTGGCTGTATCAGTCAACCCCACCCGGCCATCTGGCCCCCGGCCCCGACGGCCGGCCGCGCATGGGCGAGCACGTGCTGCTGTTCGCCGCCGACGGCAGCACCTTGAAGTCGCGCCAGCGCGCACCTTGAAGGGGCAAATTAAATGGGGACGTACCCTTTGAAGGGGTACGTCCCCATTTAGTTTGCCCCCGACTTTTGCTTAAGAAGTTTTTAAGGTTTGCTGAGGGAGTTTTTAAGAACGCGATGATGTCTTAATGACTACCATTCTCCTCGTACCAACTGAGGATGAATGACATGAGCACACCACGAATCAATATGTACGCCGGCATCCACAAGGCGCTGCGCCACTTCATGGCCGATACCGAAAGCCGCCTGTCGCGCACCGACGCCGCCGATAACGAAGACCTGCAAGGCGCGCTGGCGCAGGTACGCGAACTGCTGGCCATGATGCGCAAGCACCTGCAACACGAGCGCGACTTCGTGCACCCCGCAATGAATGCGCTCCGCCCGGGTTCCGCGCAGGTGGCGGAGGGCGATCACGACCACCACGACTGGGCTATCGACAAACTGCTGGCATTGTGCGACCACTGCGCCACGGCAGTGGGAAGCGCGCGCTTCCAGCACCTTGAACACTTGCACCTGCAACTGTCCGTCTTCATCGGCGAAAACCTGGTGCACATGAACCTGGAAGAAACCGAGCACAACGCCGTGCTGTGGGCCTGCTACTCCGACGAGGAACTGCACGCCATCCACGAACGCATCATCGCCGCCATCCCGCCGCAGGAGATGCAGGCCACCATGCGCTGGATGATTCCTGCCGTGAGCCCTGCTGAACGTGCCGGCATGTTGCTGGGCATGCGCGCCGGCATGCCGCCGCCGGTGTTCGAAGGGGTACTGGCGTTGACGCGCAGCCTGATCGGCGCACGCGATATGCAAAAGCTGGAAGCGGCGCTGGAGGCGCCGCAACCGATCGCCGCATGAGGCCGGGCGCGCTCAGGCCTCGGTCAACTGCAATGGGCGCTGTACGCACAGCCTGAAATGTCCGCGCCCCGTTTTCTCGATCCGCACCGGCGCCTCGCGCTCGCACAGGCGCCGCGCCAGCAGCACCAGGCGCGCCTCCAGGTTGTCGCTGACGTCCGGCAGCCGCACGCGCTGGTCCAGGCGCAGTTCGCGGTTGCTGAAGGCTGTTTTGCCGTGCGCGACAAAATCCTGCAGCAATGCCCACAGCACCGCTCCTGCCACGCCCTTGATCATGTAGTCGTTGCCGAAGAAGACCGAATCATTGTTGGCGAAGTGGCGAACCGCCAATGGCGCACCTTGCACCTCGGGCGCCGCCTCCACTTCGGGCTCCGGCTCGGGAACCGGCACGTTCTGCATGATATGCATCGCCATCGCCAGTTGGCCGCACAAGGTCACCAGCGCATCTTCATCGTCGTAGGTGAAGCGCAGGTCCTGCGGGCTCTCCACGTACAGCACCCCAATCAGGCGCTCGCAGCCCTGGATCGGCACCGCGAGCTGGCTGCGCGATTCAGCCAGGCCGGGAAAAGGGATCGCGGTCTGCAGGGCATGTCCCAGTCCGGTGTCTTGCGCCTGCTGGCGGATCGCCCGGCTGTAGCTGTATTCCGCCGTCATATGGCTGATGCGGATTGCCGCGCCTTCGCGCGCCGCCACGCCAATCACGCCCTGCCCCAGCGCTATTTCGGAGCCTACGCCAGATTGCTCATAACCGTGGCTGGCCACCGTGTACAGGCAGGCCGCCTGCGGATCGTGCAGCAGCAGCATGGCGTGGCTGATGCCCATCTTTTCGTTCAGGCAGGCCATGGTTTCGTCGAACAGTTGCGCCAGGTCGCGACAGGCCAGCAGGCGCTCGGAGCACAGGCGCAGCGAAGCCAGGGTGTTGCGCGGCGGCGGCGGCGGCGGCGTCACGTCGCGGTCCACGCAGAGGATCTCCGTCACGCGGAACACGTCGGAACCAAGCAGCTTGAATACGCCCGTCATGCCGACATGCGAAGCCAGGCCGGCCAGCTTGGCCTTCATGCTTTCAAAGAGCTGGCCGGAAGTCTCGGTACGCAGGTATTGCAGCGCCAGCGAGTATTGGGCGCCGGTATAGGGATTGACCACGGTCAGCCGCGCATTCGGGTTGGCCAGCAGATTGGCGCGCGTCTTGTTGAAGAACTGGTAGGACAGCGCGACGTGGTCGCGGTCCATGTACTGCACTTGCGACAGGTAGGAAGCGTTCGGCATGCCGGCCAGGTCGGCCGTGCCCAGCACCGCCGGGATCACGCCCTCGAAGCACTCGCGGATGGTGTCGAGCATGATCGCGCTCATTCGCCAGCCTCCAGTTTCTTGCCGGCGTTAGGGCCTGGCGTCTGGCTGTATGCTTCGCTCGGGCAAAAGCTCAGCGCCACCAGTTCTTCGGGGGGACAGGACAACAGGGTACGCACCATTTTCTCGTGGAAGCCGATCGCGCCCACCTCCGCCACGAAGGCGTCGCGGTAAGCCTCCACCAGTTGCACGTCATCGGCCTGCAGCGCCGACACCCGCGCATCGCGGCTCTTCAACTGCATGGTGCGGTGGGTGGAGGGCTGGGTAAAGGCGACAGCGATGGCGCCGCTGGCAAAAATATCGCGCTGCACCGCTTGCGACTTGGCTTCCGGCACAAAAACCGTGACGCGGCCGCCGTCGTCGCTGACGCGGCAGCCGATGGCGCGCACCAGCTGGGGCATGCCATTGCGGCCGCAACTGGCCACGCTGATCGAGACGCCCCCACGCATGAACGCAATTTGTCCGGGATCGAGTTTTGCTGCACTCATGACAACATTCTAGCGCAAGCCAACGGGGCCTTGGCAAAAGGAAATCCAGTCTGCTATAATTGCGCGCCTTGGCCTGGTAGCTCAGTTGGTAGAGCAGAGGATTGAAAATCCTTGTGTCGGTGGTTCGATTCCGCCCCGGGCCACCAAGAATAAAAAGTGAAAACGCCGATCCATGCTGATCGGCGTTTTTGTTTTCAGCTCCAGCAAGCCATTTCAACAGCGCTTTCGGTTCATGCAAGCTTGCAGAAAACTTCACGCTGGACCATGCGGTCGCCGTCGCGGCGCCAGAATTGGCGGCCGGCGGGATGCTGCATGAACGCCAGGCGGCGGCGGATACGATCGGATCCCGTCACATTCTTGCTGATAATGTAACGGAACTCGCCTTCCGGGCCAAGAATCACCGTACTGCCGCCCCAGATCGAAAACTCCGGCTGGCCGTCCCTGGCGGCCACGCGGCAATGTTGGACCACCTCCGCCACCAGGTCGAACACCAGCCGCCCCTCCGGTCCCGCGCGGCGCGTCGTGCGGATCGAGGCGACGCATGGCAAATCCGGTACGATGCCGTCCTGCGGCCCTGGCAGCAGCCCAAACTCCGCCGCAAATTCCGGTTGCGACACGTAGCTGCCCAGCACTTCCGCCTGGCGCCGCAATTCGAGCGGACCGGCCGCGCAGGCTGGATCGCCTTCGAAACGCAACTGCTTGAAGCTCAACTCTACCAGCGGCGGATGCTGCCGCAACGGCGGCCGCCACAGCAAGGCATCCTCAGTCAGGCTGGCCACATGGCGCGGATAGATGCCTCGCCTTGCAAATGCCTCGATCAGCGCGTGGCGATAGTCCCACGCGTCGTCCGGAACCAGTTCGCGATCGGCGGTAATGAGCGCGCGCAGGTATTCGCCGAAGCGCAGGTCCACCGGCGGGCAGTAATCGATGGCGCGGATCAACATCGCCAGGAACTGCTCGGCAAGGCGCGAGCACATGTGCACCAGGATATCCAGCAAATCGGGGCTCAATTCTCCTTCCGGCAGGATGCCGCTCCCTTGGGTGGCAATGCGCACAAAGCGCGCAGTCTTGCGCCGGTATACCGCGGCAAACGCCTCGAACACCGCCGACAGCAGGACTTCGCCCAAAGCGTGCGCCTCCAGGTTCTCTTCATAACGGGCAGGGCTGCCGTCAAAGGCAGCGCTACGCAGCGCGTGGTGGCCCAGGTGCCGGCCAATCTGCCTGGCGATATCCGTGATCGCGGCGGCCCGCTCGGGTACGCCGCGCGCCTCGCGCAGCGCCTGCCGCACCATATCGGAATACGTAAGCCGGTGGAACAGCGCCACCAGGTCGGAGAAGGCCTCGTGGAACGCCGCCGTATCGGCGCCGCTCGGAACCTGGAAATTGCTGCGCAAGCCATCCAGGATCGCATGCGTCACTTCATGGGCCACGACATCATGCGACAACGCCGCAAAGGTGTAGCCGCCGCGCGGCGACAGCTCGTAGCCGAACTTCAGCGCCCCGGCAATCTTGTCGTAGCAGGCGTTGGCTCCTGAGAAGGAATGCGGAACCAGGTAAAGCCGCCCCGCGTCCTCGGTACGACTGAAGCCCCAGGCAATATCGCGGCCCAGGGCGCGGCGGAAGGTGCAGTACACATTGCTGCAAACCGCGTACACCATCTGCTGGTGAAACCTCGGGTCCGATGGAGAGGGATCGTAACCGTGGCGCAGCAAGGCGTAATGGGAATCGAGTTCCGCCGGCAAGTAGGCCTGCCCCGCAGCGTAATCCATCGGATCGACACGGAAACGGAGTCCAACCGGCCCGGGCTCAAGCGCCTCAAACGGGACTTCGATGGTGGCGACCGCCCCGTCAAGGCGCGATGCGTCGGGATCGATGGTATAGATCCGCAGCGGGCGGCGCGCAGGGACGTCACCCGCTTGCTTCGGCACACGCGGCACCATGCGGGCCACCTGCGTGCCGACGACAAAGCGAGCCTTTTCCACCGGCGCAAACGCCGGCGCAAAGGACTGGTCACCCATACCGTCCTACACCAGCGAGCCGACGCGGTGCCGACTGTGGCCGGCGCCCTGCCCCGCTGCAGGCGCCACGACTGCCGCCAGCGGCTCCAGGAGGCCCAACCCTCGCGCATCGGGTGCGCTGTAAAGCTTGGCGTGCTGCGACGGATTACTGCCAAAGTTGGCGGTGATGCGGTCCGCCAGCTGCTCGTTGCTCAGGCCTGAAATGCCGGTTTCAAAAGCCTCCATGGCGCGCAGGGTAAATTCGCCATGGCCGTTCGACTCCAGCGCCACTTCACTCGACAGGCAGGCCGAGAACACCACTTCGCACATTGCTTCCAGTCCGCGCGATGGCGCCACCGTCCGCGATGCGCCTGCACGCCGCTTCAATGCATAGCGCGTGGCCACCTGCGGTGGCAGGACAATGAAGCGCGCGCGTGTCCGTCCGCCGCCTCCAGAAGGCGCAGCACGACCGACGCCCATGCGCGTCACGGTGCCTGAATGACAGCAGTCAAAGAAGCAGGTCAGGTTCACTCCTTCCGGCAGGCGGGAGAAGATGCGCCCCAGGTCGTCGTCGATCAACAGCTCGCCGCTGGCGAAATCCACCGGGCAGATTGCCTCGTCCAAACCCGGCGTGTCGCCATTCGCTTCATCGCCATCCAGGTCGTCCACCTGCGTGCCGTGTCCGGCAAACTGGAAAACGATCACGTCGCCACGCTGGCTATTCACAACCAGGCGCTCAAGCCTGTCGACGATATTGGCGCGCGTGGCCTGCTGGTCCATCAGTTCCTCGCACTGGAAGCCAAGCTTTTTCAACTGGCCCGACCACATCCTGGCATCGTTGACGCAACCACCGAGCGGTGCGGTCGGATAGTCATTGATGCCAACGCACAAGGCCTTCCTCGGTCCCTCCAGCTGCGCCGGCGCGTAGGAAGAGAACTGCTGGGCATCGGATTGCTGCCACCACAATGCGGCTGCGCGGCTGGCATCCTGGCCGGGATAGGGATCGATGCCGTCCTGGCCACAAAGGCCAAGCACCCGGCGGGCGATGCTTTCCATGGTGCTGGCGTCGTCGTCAAAGCCGCCATGCGTCGTCGATCGGCTTGCATTGCATCCATCGTGGTCGGCGGTACGCGACCAGACAATGGACGCCGCCCCGGCGTCGCTGCCGATGCCGAACAGTTTCTTGAGAGCCGGGTCCTGGCGGATGCTGCGCTCCAGCCCGAGAATCGGGGTTTCGCTTTCAGGCTCCAGCGCATGGTGGATCAGGTAAAGCAGGGATTTCCGGTATATCTCGCCGCAGTTGTCGTCGCGCTCATAGCTGTCCAGCATGGTGTACACCGTCAGATCGTCCACGCCCAGGCCGGGGCCCACCAAGGGCAGTAGCTGCTGCTTGAAGACGTCCGTGCGGACGGCAGGCGCCATCAGGTGCAGGCTGCGGAACGCCTGCACGCCGAGGTTCAGCGCTTGCGGCACAAAGTGGGAATGGAAGACCGATCCGGCGCTATGGCCGACCGCATGCAGGGTCAGCCGGTCCGGATGCTCGACGCAGAACCGGGCCAGGCGCCTGGCTAGATAGTAGGCGCCGCCGGGCACGGCGCCTTCGGCATCCAGTGCGCCCAGGACGTTGGCGGAACTGGCCTGTTGGGCACTGTGCTTCATCGCGCCCCAGATTTTTTCGCCGCCCAGCTTGCGCGCCAGTCCTTCCAGGATCGGGTCGCTGATCTTGTCGGAGAAGATATTGCGGGTTCCGGCGATCTGCTGGCGATGGCCTTCGAGGATCTGCTGCAGCGTCTCGCAGAAACCGGTCTCCCACACGAAGTAAATGGGATAGGCACCGTTCTGCTTCCACCATTGGATATGCAGGCGCGCTTTTTCCAGGCCGGATTCTTCATCGGTCAGCCCGCCGTGCGCATACAGTACCAGCGGCAGCGGCTTGCCCGCCGGGGCCGCGGCCAGCGCTCGCGGAAGATAGGTGTCGAAAATGGCATCCACGTCCTCGGCCGAACTGCTCCAGTCGCCGGTGCGCGAGAACTGGCCACTGCGTAAATTGACGATGTGGGGCAACAGTTCCTGGCGCTGCGCCGGAGTCCAGTTGATGGACCGCGCCGGCGCCTGCTGCTCGAAGAATTGCTCCTGGTGGCGCGAAAGATGGTACTCGCAAGGGCTGGCGTCGTACGGTTCGTGGACGTCGCTGCCAGGGCGCGCCAGGTCATGCATCGCGCCACGCACCAGCGGATCGGAAGCAAAGGTATCAGCCGAAAATGGGCTGGCATAGCGCGCCGCATCGCGCGCACCGCCCGACAGTTGCTCGCGCAGCAGGATCACGTCGCGGACGATATCGTCGTAGCCGATGGCACTGCCAGGGCAGGACTTGGGCGACATCATGTTGTGGAACTTTAATGTGCTTGGTGGCAAATCAAATTGCATCTGCACCCGGGCGATGACCTCCACGGCGGTGCGGCGCTGCTCCCCGCCAAACGGGTCCTTGCCGATATCGAAGTCGCCGATCATCTCAAACATGAACGGGCCGGCCTGGCTGGAGCCATTGTGGCCGCTGGCGCTGGCCGGCGACTGGTTCCAGTTTCGTCCCAGCCAGATACTGCCATCGGGCGCGATGGTGATGTGCTGGGCGATGTCCGACCAGCCATTATGCTTGGTGTGATACTCCCACATCGAAACGATCGTATCGTGCCCGCGGTACTGGGAATGGTTCGGGCGCCAGGTATGGTGCATGTGCACCGCGTTTATCTTCCGGGTAAACTTGTACGAGGCGAGCAGTTGAGCGAACTGCTCGCGCGTGACTTGCTTGAATGGCGCTGGCATTGCAGCCTCCCAGGATTGGAATTTTAGGAATTGTCCTGGCGCGGGCCAGGAGCTTTCTTAATGTAGACTTCCAGTCTAGGATGCGATTCCGGGGATACTCTATCCAATTGTCACAGCCGGACGCTTGCGCTGCGCGATGAAACAAGCAGGCAGATCGCGCCGATCGCCATTCCCAGCCACAGCGTGACCAGGCGGATTGCAATCGCAATTGAAACGGCAACGCTGCCTTCCACGCTGCGCTCGGTCAATTGAATCACCAGGGCCGCCTCCATGGCGCCCAGCCCACCCGGCGACATGCTCGCGGCGCCGAACAGGGTCGCCTGCACAAAGATCAGGACGCAGGCGGCTGCCGGTATCCCGGTTCCCGCAGCATCGCAGAACCAGGCGAACACCAGCGCTTGCGACCCATAGGCAAGCATTGCCACGATGGAATAAGCCGTTACGCGCGGCAGCTGCCAGACACGGGCCCAGTGTTCCAGCACCGCCTGCCCGCCCTTGACCGGCAAGCGTTGCCAGGCACCGTTCAGCCAATCCCACCACGTGCCGGCGCGTGGATGCAGCAACAACCAGGCCAACATGCAGCTGCCCGACAGCAGCACCACGAATGCCAGCAGCCATGCCCAAGCGAGCGCGTGCCCGCTCATCCAGGCGGCCGCGAAGCCCAGCAGGCACATCCCCAGCACGTCGCTGCCGCGGTCCACGATAAAGGCGGCAAGGCTGTGCGACATCCTGACTCCCTGCTGCAACAACAGGGCGGAACGGAACGTCTCGCCGGACTTGCCAGGCGTCGCCGTCAACGCCAGTCCCGACAGATAGATGGCGAAGTGCCGCCATTTCAAAACCTGGTGGCCAAGGCAGCGCAGCGCGGATTCCCAGCGGCCAAAGCGCCACAGGTAAGAGGACGACGACAGCACCGCGCCAAGCAGCAAGGTGTTCAGGCCGAGGGAGGCCAAGGCCGCGGCAGTGTCGTTCCAGCCGAACCAGAAAATCGCGAACAGGTAGAGCAGCACCCCGGCGCTGACAAACAGCACGACTGCCCGGACGATGCGCGGATCACCCAGTGCCGACTGAATACGCGCCACCGCCCGGCTCATCGGAAAGTCAGGAACTTATGGCCAAAATAGCTGGTCACCACCGGCACCAGTACGCCGGCCAGGTGCGCCAGCGCCTCCGCCTGTGCGACGATGCCAAGCGATGGCAGCAGCCAGCGCGCCAGCAGCAGGCTGATCGCCAGCGTCTGCAGCACGGCCAGCAGGTTCACGCCGACAAACTTGCCGACCTGGGAAGCAAGCGCCCCGCCCTGCGCCTTGAACACATGGCCGCGCATCAGGGTGAAGGCGACCAGCATCCCGACCAGGTAGGCAAAGAACACCGCTGGTGCGTAGTCGAGGAAAGTGCTGAATACGAAGCGCGAGCCGAAATTGGCCCCGGCCGCGATGCCGCCGGCCACGAGAAAGCGCAGGAATTCTTTATTCAGCATGGGCCGCCATTTTCGCCATGTTGCGGCCAAAGTCAATGCTCTCGGAAATGCCGCGGTCCTCGGGGTAGTAATACGAGGTGTCGGCCACCCACAGGCCCTTCACGGGCAGCGCCACCGGCGGCAATTTATCCAGGTAGCCAGGGTCGCAGATCGGCTGGGCATAGCGGTAGCGGCTGGCGCGCATGTCGAGGAAGTCTTCGTCGCGCAGCGCCGGATTGATCTTCTTCAGGTAGCTGCGCACCTTGTCGAGGAACACCTGGTCCGGGTCGGCAAACTTCGGATGCTCGCCCGGCATGTAGAACGGCACATAGGTGATGTGCTCATCGAGCGGGCGCAGGTTGGAGTATTCGACCAGGCCCGGGATATCCATGTCCGGATCGTTGGTATTGAGCCAGAAGTTCTCCGTGACGGCCTTGCGCAGCTTGGCGATCACGCAGACCACGGCGATGTTCTTGACGGCCTTGAACTGTTCCAGCACCGCAGGCGGCAGGTCCGGCATCACGCGCGGCACATAGGGCAAGGGGATCGTGCTGACCACCTTGTCAAAGGCCGCGAACTGGCCGCCGGCTTCAATGCCGCGCACCTGGCCCTGTTCCATCACGACCTTGGCGACCGGGGTGCCCAGGCGCACTTCACCGCCGTGCTTGACGATATCGTCGCGCATCGCGTTCAGCAGCGTTTCGGAGCCGCCATCGAGATAGCCGAGCTTTTCCTCGAACAGGCTGGCGCGCGAGGTGCCGATGCGGCGGATGCGGCTCCAGATCCAGGCTGCCGACAGGTTGTTGCTGTAGTCGTAGAACTTGTAGTCGAACAGGCGGCGCCACAGCACTTCCCAGGCTTCCTCGCCGACCCAGCGGCGGATCCAGCCGGTCGCTTCGACGTTGTCGAGCGGGCGCCAGTCCTCGCGCTTGCGGCGGGTCGACAGGAAGGCGTGCAGCCCATAGCGGAATTTGGCCGCCAGGCCCAGGCCGCGGAACTTCAGCAGCGCGACCGGGTTGCCCCATGGCTGCAGGCGGTTCTGGTACCAGTAGCCCATCCTGGTGGCGACCCAGTGCATCTTCGACTGCAGGCCAAGCTCGTCCAGCACCTGCAGGAAGGCCGTGTCGGAAATGCAGTGGAAGTGGTAATAGCGCTCGATCGACAGGCCCGAGAAATCGAATGCTGCCGCCATGCCGCCCACGCGGTCATCGGCCTCGAAGACCACGGGGTGGTGGCCGTCGCGCGCCAGCTGGTAGGCAACAGCCAGGCCCATCGGGCCGGCGCCAAGCACTGCAATACGTTGGCCCATATCAGAACTCCAGAACGACTTTGCTGTACTGCGGGTGGTTGAAGGTCTCGTCGATGGCTGTCGCAAACGGCGTGCACGGCACACCGAACATGCCCGGCCAGTCGATCACTTCGAAGGAATCCTTGGCGCTCAGGGCGGTCAGCTGCTGGGTGGTGAACGGCGGGTTTTTGTCGAACAGGCTCCAGGTCCAGATCAGGGCATAGAACAGGCTGTACGGGATCCTGGCAATGATCGCCCTGGCGCCGGTGGCGCGCTTGATCTGGCGGATGATGTCGATGTAGTCGACTTCCTCGTGGCCGGAAATATTGTAGATGCCGTGGTCGATCTTGTTTTCGATGCAGCTGATGATCACGTTGCAGAAGTCGCCCACGTACAACGGCTGGCGCATGTAGCGGCCATGGCCCGGGATCGGGAATACCGGCACCTTCTTCATGAAGCGCGACAGCCAGCCCAGGTGCTTGCGGTCGAACCAGCCGAACATCAGGGTCGGGCGCAGGATCGGGCACGGGATGCCGCTCTCCAGCACCATTTTCTCCTGGTCCTTCTTGGAATTGGTGTAGAAGTCATTGGCCACCGACATCACGACCGAGGAACTGATATGCACCAGCTGCGGCACCTGGTTGGCCTTGACCGCATCGAGGATCAGGCGGGTGGAGCTTACATTGTTGTCGACGAACTCCTGGTAGTCGATGCCGCCGATCTGCGCCTGCAGCATGACCACCACGTCGGCTCCGGCAAAGTGGCGCTGCCATTCGCCCGGCTTGGCCAGGTCGGCATATTCCACCGTAATATCGGGCTGGACGCGCTTCAGCACTTCCAGGTTGGGGCCATGCTTGTCGAGTACCACGATATTGGTATAACCCTTGGCCTTCAGGCGCGCCACCAGGTTCTGGCCCACCAGGCCCGCTCCGCCAGGGAGCACGATTTTCTTTGTCATCTGTTTCCTCGTCATTGATTGCTCTTCAGCGCGATGTCCTGCCCTGCCTGCTGCGGCACGTTCGCTTGCAATTGGCAGAACGGCCCGGCCGGTCCCTCGGCGCGCAAGGTCACGCTCGTTCCCATCGGCGCGCTCGATAAATAGCCCCGGAAGCCGGACCAGCGCGCGCCCGCGCCAACCTGCTGCCCGACATCGGCGCGCGCCTGCCCGCCCAGTGCATAACCGACCTGCCTGCCATCGGCATCGAGGACGCGCACCACTTGCGGCACCGTTTTCCCGGCCGGGCTCCACAGCCAGCCGCCAATGCGCAGGAAGCGCCGGTCATCGTCAATGCTGGCCGCCGCTTCCAGCACGCCCTGGCAAGCCGGCAGCGGCAGCGGCGCAAACACGGTCTCCATCCGCAAACGCGCGCCCTGGTAAGGGTACAAGCCGAACACCGAGCGCTGCCGCTCCGAGGCAGGCAAACTCAACGCAATGGCATCGGTGGAGGGATAGACCTGTGCGATTTCAGCCTTGTCCTTGATGCGCAGCTCGATGGCCAGCGCCGCCACGGCGCGCTCGAACAGGTCGCCGGCGCGCGAATTGAGCGCGTGCAGCTGGTAGGCCAGCATCAGCAGCGCAAGCACGGCGACGCCGCCCCACGCCTGGCGGCGCCGGCGCCCCTGCAGTGCCAGCAGCGCCGGCGCATACAGGACCATCAGGGCAAACCAGGCCATCAGGGCCGGCGTGCTGTACCGCGAGGACAAGCCCTGCGCCAGTCCAAAGACCAGCCGGCCGCCGGCGGTGCCCAGCGCAGTGCCGGCAATATAGGCGATGTAGCACAGCATTGCCAACGGCAAGGCCGCCTGGCCTGGCTGGCGCCGCAGCTGCCACGCCATGCGCAGCGTGGCCGCCACGAAGCACAGTCCGGCAACCTGCGCCATCGTCCTGCCAAAGGTCGCTTCACCGAACACGAAATGGAAGGGATTGCCCAGGTACAGCAACACGAAGCGCACCACCCGCAACGGTTGCTCGCGCAGCTCCTGCAGCAGCGAACCATGTGCCGCGACCGATGCGTAGCCATGGAAGTAAGCGGACAGCAGCAAGGCCGAAAGGGCCGCCAGGATGCCGATGCGGCGCGCTCCTTGGCGCGTCAGCGCCGCGTACACCGTCATCAGCGGCAGCGCCAGGATGCCGTTGGCCATGGTGCCGATGCTCAGGATGCCAAGCAGGCAGGCCAGCGCGAACAGGCCATCAGCGCCGTGCAGCGAACGGTACAAGGCATACAGCGCCGCCAGTGGCAACAGTTGCGCAAGCAAGAACTGGTTCTGGAAGCCCCAGGTCAGGTTTTCCCATTGGCTCCAGAAAAACAGCCAGGCGACGGCCAGCGCCGCCAGCGCCTTCATGTCCAGCTCGCGGCCCGGCGGCACGGCGACCTGGCGCAGGATCCGGCAAGCCAGCAAGGCGGCCAGCGCCAGCAGCAGGTAATTGACAACGATCAGGAACCAGCCGGCGCCGTGGAACCAGCGCAGGTCGATCCAGAAGAACAGGCGTGCCAGTACCACGCGGTGTTCGTTGTGCTGCTGCCACCAGACCGTCCAGTCGCCATTGGCGGCCTGGTCAAGGAATGGTACATAGGCGCTCCACATGTCCGAAAACGGCACCGGGGAGTAAGCGCGCACCGCGCCAACCACCGCCAACGCGACAAACAGCAGCGCCAGGCCGTGCAGGCCCCAGCGCAACGCGCGTTCCGGCGGCTGGATCGCGACGCCACTCATATGTCCATTTTATTGAAGACGAAGCGCGGCAGGTTGGCGATGACCAGCATGATCAGCGCCCATTTGCCCGGCGCGTACAAAACGGGCTGGCCCTTGGCGGTCGCTGCGACGATCTGGGCCGCCACCGTTTCCACGCTGGCCATGCCACGCTGCGGCATGTGCGCCGTCATCGGCGTGGCGGTCGGGCCCGGCTTGACCAGCACCACTTTGACGGCAGTGCCCGCCAGGCGGTGCTGCAAGCCTTCGGCGTAGCGCGTCACCAGGCCCTTGGCGGCGCCGTACACATAGTTGGATTTGCGGCCGCGCTCACCCGCCACCGAGCCGATGATGGTCAGGGTGCCACGGTTGGCGCGCTGCATATGGCCGGCAAACGCCTCGGCGAACAATGCCGGCGAAATGCCGTTCACTTCCATCGCCTCGGCCGCCAGCGCCAGCTGCTCCTGGCAAGCTTGCTGGTCGGGCAGCGAGCCGTGTGCGATCAGCACGATGTCGGGCACGCCGCCAGCCACCAGGCCGTCCACCGTGGCGCGGATCTGCTGCGCATCGCTGAAATTCGCTTGCACGGCCTTGATGGTCGACTGCGGGCTGCGCACGCGCAGGTCGGCCGCCACGGCCTCGGTTTTCTCGACGTTGCGGCCCAGCAGGGTCAGTTCAACGGCCTGTCCTGCCGCCCACAGGCGGGCGCAATGTTCGGCCATGGCCGAGGTGGCGCCGACGATCACGATGCTTTTTTTGTTATCCGACACTTAATTCCCCATCAAGCGGCGCGACATCGCGGAACTGATGCCCGGGTCGCGGTATTGCAAAAATTCGGCAAGGCGCGGGTAGCCGGCCTCGAACAGTGCGCGCGGCATGCGCGCGTCCTTGGCCATGTAGATGCGGCCGCCGGCCTGGCCGACGATGGCGTCCAGCCGCTCGAACAGGCGCAGCGTGCGCTCGCCCCGGTTCGGGAAGTCCAGCGCCAGCGTCACGCCCGGCTGCGGGAAGCTCAGCATGCCGGGCGCCTCGCGTTCGCCAAAGGTCTTCAGCACGGCCAGGAAGGATCCTTCGCCGCTGTCGCTGATCGCCTGCAGCATGGCCTGTACCGCGGCCTGCCCTGCGGCGCGCGGCACCACGCTCTGGTATTGGTAAAAGCCCTTTGGGCCATACATGCGGTTCCATTCGTGCAGGTTATCGAGCGGATAGAAATAGCTCTCGTAATGCGCCACGCCTTGGCCGGCGCGGCTCTTTTGCAGGTTGTAGTAAGCGCAGTTGAAAGGCGCCAGCGACAACCGGTTCACCAGCGACACCGGCGGCACGAAGGGCATGGTACGGGCGCGCGCACGCGGCGCGGCGCGGCCTTCGATGGCGCAATGGTTGGCGCGCAGGAAGATGCCGCGCCCTTTCCGTGACAGGCAGTCGATCCACGACACCGTGTGCTCCCAGCCGGCTTCGGACGCATCGGCCAGCTGGAAGAATTCGTCGAGGCTGGAGTACGGCAGGGTTTCTGTTTCCAGCCAGGGGCCGGCCACCCGGCGCAGCTGGAGCTCGGCAGTGCTGATGACGCCGGTCAGGCCCAGGCCACCGACCGTGGCGGCAAACCATTCCTGGTTCTGGCCCGGCCCGCACGCGATGCGGCTGCCGTCGGTGCGCAACAATTCGATGCGGCGCACATGGTCGCCGAAGGAGCCCAGCGCATGGTGGTTCTTGCCATGCACATCGTTGGCGATGGCGCCGCCGACCGTCACCATCTGGGTGCCGGGCGTGACCGGCAGCATCCAGCCGCGCGGAATCGCCAGCCGCTGGATATCGCGCAACAGCACACCGGCTTCGCAACGCAGCAAGCCGCTCTCCTGGTCGAAGCTGATAAAGCGGTCCAGGCCGGTGGTGCGCCACAGCACGCCGCCCGGATTGAGGCAGACATCGCCGTAGCTGCGCCCCATGCCGTGCGCCAGCCCGGCCACGCCTGACTGCAGCTGGCGCCCGATCCGGGCGCGTTCGACCAAGGCGCGCACCTCGTGCTCCCACTGGCCCAGCCGTCCCCAGGAAGACACCATTACCACGGCCATCCCGCTGCGCCTACCGCCAGCACCAGCGCAAAGCAGACGCCGGCAAACAGGCTGGCCTTGTCCTTGACCGCGTAGACCAGCGGGTCGTCGTGCATATTGCCGCGGTGCGCCTGCATCCACATCCAGCTGACCCAGAACAGCATGACCGGCACCGCGCCCCATACCAGTTCCGGCGAGCGGTACAGCATCAGCACCGATTCGCTGTTCAGGTACAGGGCCAGCACCACCAGCGCCGCGTAGCCCGAGCTGATGCCCAGCATCTGGATCAGTGGCGCATCAGTCGTGTAATAGCCGCGGCCGTGCGCCTTTTTCTTGCCGTTCAGAACTTGCACCTGCAACTCGGCATACCGCTTGACGAAGGCCAGCGACAGGAACAGGAATACTGAAAACGCCAGCAGCCAGAACGACAGCGGCATCGCCAGCGCCGCCGCGCCGGCGACAATGCGCAGTGTGTACAGCATCGCCAGCGCCAGGCAATCGACCAGCATCAGGCGTTTCAGGAGCCAGGAGTAGGCGCAGGTCACCAGGAAGTAAGCCGACAGCCAGAGGAAAAACGTGCCTCCCACCTGCCAGGCGACGCCCGCGCTGGCCAGCAGAAGCAGCGGCGCGCAGAGCACGCCCTGCCAGGCCGGCACCTGGCCGCTGGCGAAGGGACGGTAGCGCTTGCGCGGATGCTGGCGGTCGCTTTCCAGGTCCAGCAAGTCATTCGCGATATAGACCGAGGACGCGCACAGGCTGAACGCAATAAAAGCCAGCAGCAGGGGCAACCAGTGCGCCGGATCGGTGAACTCGTGGGCCGCGAACAAAGGCACGAACAGCAGCAGGTTCTTCAGCCATTGGTGCACCCGCAGCACGCGGCGCCATGCGGTGAAGCCGGCGCCGGGCGCCGCGAATGAACGCTCCACCTCGCAGCAGTCGGCTGCGCGCCTGGCCAGCTCGGGCGGGGCGTTGACCACCACGGCACGGCGCGCGCTGCGCCACACCGGCAAGTCGGCGTGCGAATTGCCGGCATAGTCGTAGCCGGCCCGGCCAAAGCGCTCGACCAGCGCCGCAGCCTTGTTTTTGCCGGCCAGGTTGACGACGCCGTCGCTGGCCATCACGTCGTCGAACACGCCCAGGTGCTCGGCAATGGCTTTGGCGATCGACTGGTCGGACGCGGTGCACAGGATCAGCTTGCGGCCATCGCTGCGCTGCTGGCGCAACCAGTCCAGCAGCGCCACGTTGTACGGTAGCGACGCTGCATCGAATTCACCATGCTGGGCAAGGCGGCGCTTCAGCACCGCTTTACCGCGTGCCAGCAGGAATGGGATGCGCAATACCTCGGCGGGCTTGTCGCGGAAAGTTCTGATCGCCGACTCGTGCAGCATATCGGTGTGAATCAGGGTGCCATCGAGATCAATAATCAACGGCAACGAACTCATGGTTGCGGCATCCAATATGGCTTGGACATGCACTCTCCAGCAAATAAAAGTATCGGTTTGGAGCTGGCTTTTATTCCGTAGCAACCCGGGCAGTTCCCATATGCGGGCCCCGCTGAATGGATACTGGTGGCGACCGTAAACTATCCCGGGATTGCGCCATCAGCCAGATGGACTTTTTCTTGCATTTAAAGGAACATTCTAACATAACAACATGCGCGGTCGAACCAGTGGAAAGCTCGGCCAGGGGACGCTACGCGCAGGGCAAAATGTTGTAAACTCCGCAGCTTACTTCTCAACCGATAACGATTAGTATGAAAATTTATCCGATCATCTTGTCCGGCGGCGCCGGTACCCGTTTGTGGCCATTGTCGCGCGCGGCATTGCCCAAGCAATTGCTGCCCCTGGTGACGGAAAAGACCATGTTGCAGGAGACTGCGCTGCGCCTGTCCGGCCGCGACGGCATGATGGCGCCGCTGGTGGTCTGCGGCAACGAGCACCGTTTCCTGGTCGCGGAGCAGTTGCGCGAAATCGGCATCAATCCCCTGGGCATCCTGCTGGAGCCGGTTGGACGCAACACGGCGCCTGCCGTGGCGGCTGCGGCCCATTTCCTGGCTGCGATGGACCCCGAGGCCGTGATGCTGGTGTTGCCTGCCGACCACGTGATCAAGGATGTCGACGCCTTTTATGCCGCGGTCCAGCGTGCTGCCATGCAAGTCGAAGGCGGGGCACTGGCCACCTTCGGCATCGTGCCTACCGCGCCGGAAACGGGCTACGGCTACATCCAGAGTGGCGAGCCGTTGCAGCCGGAAGGAAGTTTCACCGTCGCCAGGTTCGTCGAAAAGCCGGACCGCGAGACGGCGCAGCGCTTTATCGATGCCGGCAATTTCTTCTGGAATAGCGGCATGTTCCTGTTCCGCGCCGATGCCTACCTGAAAGAACTGGCGCAATTCCAGCCTGCGATGGCCAAGTCCAGCGCCGAAGCGGTCAGCAAAGGCTACCGCGACCTGGACTTTTGCCGCCTGGATGAAGCGGCCTTTACCGCCTGCCCTTCCGATTCGATCGACTATGCCGTCATGGAGCAAACCACGCGCGCCGTGGTGGTGCCGGCGTCCATTGGATGGGACGACGTCGGATCATGGACGGCCCTGGCCGACGTGCAGCAGTCCGACGCCAATCGCAATGTCACGCGCGGCGATGTCTACCTCGACAACGTCAGCAACTGCCTGGTGCGCGCCGAAGGACGCATCGTGGCCGCCATCGGGGTGCAGGATCTCGTCATTGTGGAAACGTCCGACGCCGTGCTGGTGACGCACAAGGACCAGGTCCAGCGCGTGAAGCAGGTGGTCGACCACCTGAAAACCCAAGGCCGCACCGAGCACCTGCACCATACCAAGGTCTATCGCCCTTGGGGCTATTACGAAGGCATCGATATCGGCGAGCGCTTCCAGGTCAAGCGCATTACCGTCAATCCGGGCGGCAAACTGTCGCTGCAGATGCACCACCACCGCGCCGAGCACTGGGTGGTGGTCTCAGGCACGGCGCGCGTGACCTGCGGCGACAAGGAGATCCTGCTGACCGAAAACGAATCGACCTATATTCCGATCGGCATGACCCATCGCCTGGAAAATCCGGGCAAGCTGCCATTGCACCTGATCGAAGTCCAATCCGGCAGCTATCTGGGCGAAGACGATATCGTCCGCTTTGAAGACGTCTACAGCCGCAACTGAACGCCCCCCCCCTCTCCGGCGCGCCAAATTTCGCGAACGAAATTTGGCGCCCGTCCAGCCTGTTGCCATTGCAACTACCTGCGTTTATCCGGGCTGCCCCTTCATGGAAGACACCGCGCCATCCCTGTACAGGAAAGCCGCGCCCAATAGCATCATCAGCAGGACTGCCGCAGTCATGTCAATTGCCAATGCGTTTTGCATCGGAGAGATAATCCAAACGATTCCCGTGTAAGTCAGCAATACAAGCAACAGGGCTTTGAAAAACTGCGGAAAGCGGGATTGGGTTATCACACTGCCACCCAGCGCCAGGCCAAATATGGCTGCCTGGGGCCAATGGTGCAGCACTGGAGGCGCAATGAAAAGCATGACAATCATTAACCAGGTCAGCCCGGATGCGAGAAGCAATGTAATAAACGGCTTGAAATGTTCGCCACTGCCATCTTGGCTTTGACGAACGCCACGGAACAGGAGCAAGAGCGATGCTGCGCAACATATCAAAATGCCGGAATTACCCGCTGAAAGCAGCATGAAGTCCACTGCCCTCAATTTATCTATTGCAGTTGCGCCGTAATCGGAGTTCAGCGGGACGGTGGTAACGGCATGGTCTAGCGGATAGAAGGCTTGCGCAAACATGATGCGCTTGATTTCGAGCCATTTCTTCAGATCAAAGGTATGGTATAGATCAGCCACCATTTTCCAGGTGGAAGAGTCGCTGCCAAATCCAAAACTTCCGGCCAGGGCGTATTTTGTTACGGGGTCAGAACTCGGCAATATTGCGTACTTATAGTAGCTCCAGCTTGCCAGCAACGACAAGGCAATGACGCCACCGATAATAATCTGCTTGAGATTCTCTTTTCGGAAACACCAGGCCAAATACAGGACCCCTAAAGGCGCGACGAATATCGCACCCGACATGTGCGCCAGCATCGATAACGCACAAACAATGGGGAACAGCGCCATGACCGATTTCTGTGGCGCCTGGCTCAAGGCGGCCGGGCGTGATTGCCACATCAAACCGAATGCCACCAGGGCGAACGCCGCCCCCAACGCTTTGGGCCAGCCATAGACCGCATTAAACAGCACAAACGGAGTGAATGAAATAAATAGCAATACACCGGCAGATTGCCTGCCATTGAGGCGCGGCGCCAAGCTTCTCAACAGCCACAAAATCGCTGGCGCCCACATGGTGTTTAACGCGACGGACGCAACATTGTATGCAGTACCGCGGAAATAGTTCCCGTCATTGTTGACCTGGAGCCAACCGAAAGCATCCGTTAACAACAAGAGCGCGCCGGTCATCAGTGGCGGCCTGTCGGTTGGCATCCATTGCCCGCCAAAGAGGTCATGCAAATTCCACCCATGCCGAATGGCTTCGGTAAACAGCCAGGGCAATTCTGCGTCGGAGGACCAGGCGGCGGGCCAGAACCGGTAATTTGGTTCCCAATGGCCCAGTCCGTTGTAGGCGAGGCTCAGAATTGCAAGGCAAACCAGGCTGACCAGCGTCCAGATCTTAAAATACGGCACAAGCCTTGTGGCAGTTGTTTTCCAGGCCCGCGGCCCTGCGCTGAGACACAGCACAAGATAGATCGATCCAATTGCTAGCGGACTACTCCAGCGTAAATCTTCGCTGATAGCCGGCGTCAGGTAAAAAATACCCAGCGCGGCGATGCCTAGCGAGATAAATGCGACGGGCAAAGGATCATGATGCCAACCGAAGCGAATGGCAACGGCGGCACCGGAGAACATCAGGAAGGAAAAGATAAACAGGGCCGAGAAATAGTACGGCAGTTTCCCTACGAGGCTCAATTTCCAATAAGAAATTGAAGAGATTTTATAAACAGCCCCCACGCCGACATAGGAATTGGTTTCCAGGGTTTCGAAGATTAAATGGGCACCATCGGGACACCAGTTCTTTGGAGTGGCAACGATCGCCTCTGAAATATTCGAATTGACGCCGCCGCTGAACACTCCTACGCGGGCGCCATTCTTCTTGCATTCAATATAGGTCTTGACCAACCCTTGCAATGTGCGCGTCGAGCCCGTGACAATGACGGACATGTACCGGGAGGGAATGAAATCATTGGATTGGATCTTCAGCGGCCCGGTACCCGCCTCCGCTGTCCAGTTGCGGTAAAAATAGCCGGCTGGTTCCTGCACGGATTGCCGCAGCTGCCGATATTGAGGTATTACTTCAGTGACATTGATTTTGCTTTTTTCGCTGCCCACCAGGATTGTCTGGCCTGGGTTCGTGAGCAATTGCGCCGGCTTTTCGGGATATAGGCAAACGCCGAATGAGACAAATAAAAGAATAACAAAGAGAATTATTATCTTACCGTTGAATAAATTCGCCTGATGATTTATTGTCATTGAATAGTTATATACTTTTGGCGTTGCAGACTATCCCGGCCCTGCTTGAGTTTCGCGTTTTCTAATAGACCACTTCTCCGGGCACTATGCGGACATGCGCTGTCCGTAAAACAAAAAGGTTACAGCCGCAGGACTGTAACCAGTGGATTCTTTGATTCCAATGTTGAAAAAATTATACCGGGTAAGATTCATCAGGTAAATGCCTCGCGTTCCCCAGGCCCGCAGCATGGTGTCGCTTTTTTGCAGCAACGGAGGTGTCTACGCACACCGATCCTGGCAGTGCAGCCCGCGCATGCACGGGCTGGGCCCGGCAGGAACGGCCCGCCAGCCCTTGCCGGCTGAGGTATAAAAACTACCTGAATAGCTGAAGATTATCAGTCACCAGCCGCCGGCCAACCAGCGTGGATCCAATAATATTCAGGTGATTCTGATCGCGATAGAGAACTGAATTATCCTCAGTCATGCTGCAACTCTCCTTGCCGCACACATATTGACCGAGGGACAGAAGCTTTACTGATGGCCGGTTTTTGACCACCTGCATCAACGTGGCGTGATAAACATTCTCCTGGGACTTGGCAGCCGCAAGTGGTATCGTGCAAATACTGTTCTTTGAAAAACGGCGGCTGCCTTTGCATTTCTCAGGATCAAAGGGGAATATGGGAATGTCTTCCGTTATATATACATTTTTCCCGGCCGCCGCCAGCGCATCGACCGCTTTCGTCAGTTCCGCATCCAATGTCGATTCTTTGGGTACCTCGCTGTACCTCGCCACCCAGTGCATCGTCAGAATAACAGTCTTGATGCTGCGGTTCCCGATAACCGAACGATAGATATTCTTGAATTCCGGGTTATCCAGGAACGGAGGACTTCCCTTGATGTAAAAGGCGACATTTTTCTCCGGCAGTGCCTCAGCCATGCCAATGAAAAGATGTTCGGCGTGACTATCGCCAACCAATGCAATATCAACCTGCTCATTAGGCTTGGATTGCATGCATCGGGTATATATATCCCATTTGAGGGCTTCCGCTGCAACGTCGGCTGGCGTGCACAGGAAGTATTTTTCAGCAATATACTTGTGATACGTGAGATGCCCGGTATCGCCAGTTCGACTATTTTGAAACTGGGCGTCGCTCCTGAAAGTTAATCCATCCTTCAAATAAGTGCCGTAGCCGATCAATCCCAGAATAGCCGCAAGCACAAACAGCACGGCAGTCTTGACTCTGCGGAGTTTGCCAAATCGAATAGGACGTTCGATGAGCTTGAAGGTCAGCCAAGACAACAGCACTGACGAAGCGACCGCAACCAAGCGGGCGGACTGGCTGGCCTCCTCGCCCTGAATGATGCGCAAAAACGAAAGCAGGACCCAATGCCAAAGATAGAGCGGGTAACTGATCAGCCCTACCCAAACCAATAAGCGGTGCGACAACAGTTTACGGTTCACCCAGGCTTGCGGGCCGGAAAGTATCAACAAGGCGGCACCCACTACCGGGACCAGGGCACGCACGCCCGGATAAGCGACGGTACGGCTATAGGCCGCAATGGCAACCCCGATCAGTATCAACCCCAGGCCCGCCATGAGGTTGGCCAATAATGGCTGGCCAGCCCCCCCTATCGAAATCCGCTGAATCCCGGCACTTTCCGGGCGCCCGAGCAAGCGCCATTGCACCTTGAACCCATTAAGATAGGCAATGACCGCACCCAGCATCAGTTCCCAGAAGCGCGTTTGGGGCGCAAAAAACGTTTTGACCACGTCGTCATGGGCACCCTTGGCATTCAGGATAAATGAGACCGCCCCCAGCAGGATTATGCTGATCAGGATGTTGAGTCTGGTCTTCCATAATACCCAGACCAGAAGCGGGTAAACCAGGTAAAACTGTTCCTCAACTGCCAGCGACCACAGGTGCATGAAGGGCTTCAGTTCAGTTTTAACGTCGAAATAGCCTGCCTCATGCCAGAGAATGAAATTTTCAACAAATCCCATGCCTGCGGCAATGTGCTTTCCGAGCTGCTTGAACTCTTCGGACAGCAGGATAAACCAGCCAGCCGCGTAGCCGGCAATTACCACCAGCACCAGCGCCGGGAAAATTCTCCTTATCCGGTGCGAATAAAATTCGACAAACGAAAACTCGCGGTTTTCCAGACTCTCAAAGACGATTAACGATATAAGATAGCCTGAAATAACAAAGAAAACGTCCACTCCAACAAAGCCGCCTGGCGCCCAGCGAGGGAAGGCATGGAAGACAACGACGGAAATAATCGCAAGAGCGCGTAACCCATCTATATCAGGACGATATTTGGGGTGGACATTATGTGCTGACATTTATTGTTTTCTTGCGGGCATGCCTCACCATTGAGGAATTACCCGCATACTGGAGCGCTATAGGGGAAACCGTGGGGAGGCCGCAAGCTGGCGTGTTCAGCTTTCGTACATCCAGCGCAGCGTCTCCGCCAACGGTCGTTGATGCAGTGTTCCGATCGCGGCCTGCAATTTGGCATTGCTGCCCACCAGCCGGACGACTTCGTTGCTGCGCACGAAGGCTGGATTCACCGAAACATTGATGCGATAACCGGCGATCCCGGCCATCATGTCGAGCACTTCGCCCAGCGAATGCCCCATTCCGGAGCAAACGTTAAAAGTCTGGCCTGCAAGCTCACCGCCCAACTCGACCAGCCTGCAGTAACTGTCCACCACCATGCGCACGTCGGAGAAGTCGCGCCACACATGCAGGTTGCCAAGTTCGATGTCGCGCGCGCCACGCTTGAAGTGCGAGACGATTTTAGGCAGCAGGAAGTTTTCGTGCTGCCCCTGACCCGTATAGTTAAACGGCCGCACGATCGTAATCGGCAAGCGCTCCATCCACAGGCGCGCCATGTATTCCATCGCCAGTTTGCTGACCGCGTAATCATTGGCAGGGGCCGGCGCCACTGCTTCGCTGATCGGCTCCACCTCGGCATTACCGTAAATATTGGCGCTCGACGCCAGCAACACGGCCGAAGGCTTGTTTGCCAGCCCCGCCAATGCCTCCAGCAAGTGGCGCGTGCCGAGCAGGTTGACGCGATACATCGCTTCGATATCCGAATGCGCGACAAAGGCAATCGCGGCCAGATGCACGACGACATCCGGCTGCACCTCTTCGGCCATGCGTTGCACCGCATCGCGGTCGCTGAGATCGACCGCAATCACGTCCTGCTCTTCGGCACTCGGCGACAGGGCGGTACCGAAGACACGGTAACCTGCAGCGCGCAATGATTGCGCCAGATATTGGCCAGTAAAGCCGTGAATGCCTGTAATCAATGCGCGTTTCATGGTGTCCAACTCAGAAAGAGAAGCCAGCGGCGTTGCGGCGCAGATCGGCCTCCACCATCATCTGGCACAGCTGTTCCAGCGTGGTTTTCGGCTTCCAGCCCAGTTCACGGGTCGCCTTGGCAGGATCGCCAATCAACAGCTCGACTTCGGCCGGACGATAGAAGCGCGGGTTGACGCGCACCAGCTCCTTGCCGGTGCTGGCGCAACGCCCCACTTCGTTCTCGGCCTCGCCCTTCCATTCGACCTGCACGTCGATTGCCTTGAACGCCAGCGACACGAAGTCGCGCACGGTTTCGGTGCGGTTGGTCGCCAGCACGAACGTATCGGGCTGGCTGGCCTGCAGCATGCGCCACATGCCTTCCACGTATTCCTTGGCGAAGCCCCAGTCGCGCTTGGCATCCATATTGCCCAGTTCGAGCACGTCCAACTGGCCCAGCTTGATCTTGGCGACCGAGTCGGTGATCTTGCGGGTAACGAACTCGCGGCCGCGCAGTGGCGACTCGTGGTTGAACAGGATGCCGCTGGAGCCGAAGAGGCCGTAGGACTCGCGATAGTTCACGGTCATCCAGTGCGCGTACAGCTTGGCAACGCCATATGGGCTGCGCGGATAGAACGGAGTGTCTTCGACTTGCGGGATGGCCTGCACCTTGCCGAACATTTCCGAGGTCGACGCCTGGTAGAAGCGGATCTTCGGATTCACGATGCGGATCGCTTCCAGCAGGTGGACCGGGCCAATCCCGGTGATGGCGGCAGTGGTGGCCGGCTGGTCGAACGACACGCCGACAAAGCTTTGCGCCGCCAGGTTGTAAATCTCGTCGAAATTGCCGGCTTGCAGCAGGCGGATGCTGGAGCCCAGGTCGGTCAGGTCGTATTCGACCAGCTTTAGTTTCGGATGCGTCTCGATGCCCAGTTCCGCGATGCGCCAGAAATTCACCGAGCTGGTACGACGATAGGTCCCAGTGACTTCATAGCCTTTCTCCAGCAGCAGCTGCGCCAGGTAGGCGCCATCCTGACCGGTGATACCAGTAATCAAGGCCCTCTTTTCTACAGGTTTCATCTTTCTTCCTTCAATAGTAACTTTGCCACTGGCATATAACTCATTTGATTCAGGCTGCGGCAGTACGCTTCGTCAGCCGCTTCCCCCAAGCCATTCCAGGCTGCTCGATGTACTTGAATGTGAGGGAAGCAATAATGGCCACCACAATAATGGTGAGTATGCAGCTCAGGGCGAATCCGAGGCCGTGATTGCCCGGGAAGATGCCATACAAGAACTTATACGCGCCCCAGATGCCCAGGTAGGACACCACATTGGGATGAACCAGATACAGGCTGAAACTGATTTTCCCCAGATATTCGGTCACAGGATTGGTCAACATGCGGGTCGCGTGGAACGACAGGCCAATGCACAGCAGCGAAAACGGAATACCCCACAGCGTATCCCAGGTGGTACGCAGGCCGCGCGTCCAGAAGTACATATACAGCGAAGAGTTCTTGTAAAGCAGAACGAGCAGTGCAAGCGCGAGGACGCACAGCCCTCGGGAAATCCACGCGCTGCCAGCCTGAGGCGCGACCTTTACCAGATAGGTATAAACGTGGAAGGCGACGATACCCCAGCAAAAATACGGGAAATCAACAATAAAATTGTGATAGGCGAAGCTCGGTATCTTGTCGACGAAGGGCGACAGCTGCACCGAAAAATGGGTCGCCATCAGGATCGCCAGGAACAGCAATACCAGCGCGCGCAGCAGCGTTTTGGCAAAAATCAACAGGACCGGGAACAGGCCATAAAACAGCATTTCCACACCGATGCTCCAGGAAGCGGGCACGATCCCATCGGTCAGGTGGGGAATCAGGTTGAACAGGAACGTTACATTCAGCAAAATATCCAGGAAGCTGAATGAGATGCCGTTCACATAGCGCACCATGATCAGCTGGCAGATCAGGATGGTGTAGAACAGCGGTGCAATCCGGAAGAAGCGGCGCAGGAAATAATTGCCGATATGTTCTTCATTATGCAGCGCACCCCAGTAGCCATAGGCCATGCTGAAAGCGCTTACCACGAAGAACAGCGGCACGCCGAAACCGAAGTTGTATTTCACAAAATTCAAAACTTCAGGAATCTGCAGGCTGGCGATACCAATCACGTGGAACATGATGATCGCCACGGCGGCATACGCCCGCAGCGACTCAATGCCATGCAACCTGGGTCTTTTTCCTTGGACAGCATCCACACTCATCGTTTATCTCTTTCGTATTTTTATTGAATCACATCATTACGTTCGAACCAGTTCACCAACTGCTTATTTGAAGACCCAATATTTGCTGAGAAGGAAGCCGTTGACCGCAATCAGCGGCAGGGAAAAAATCTTACCCCAGATCACCCCGACCCCCAGCATGCTGTCCGAAACATAGATGCAGGCCATGGTGAACAGGTAGTTGATGGCAACCACGATAAGGAAGCGGCTGATCTTCCACAGCGAAGGCGTGGACTTGAACGTCAGGTTCTGGTGGAACAGGTAATTCACCATCAGGCCCGCCATGAAGCCGCCGGCAACGGCCAGCGGCGCGGCACAACCGGCCACCAGCAAGGCCTTCAGCGTGCCGATGTCCACCACGGCCGACAGCAAGCCACCGCCGACGTAAATGGAAAAATGGCGCAGGCGGGCCACGGTCATATTCATGCCTTGTCTCGCTTGATGGCGGCGCCGCGGCCACGGCGGTGCCATGGCGTCTTGGGCACCGAGCTGATGTCAAAGGCCAGGAACGCCAGGATCAACTGCACGCCCATCAGGACCGGCAATGCCGACAGCATCACGGTGCCGGCCGGGGTCAGCGTGCCTTCACGCGCCGCCGACAGCCAATGGCTCAGGCCGTACACCGAGCCAAAGCCCAGCAGCAGCAATCCCAGCGGCAGTTCGACGGATGCGATCGAAAGGTCGCGCAGGTAGTAATTGTAGAAGATGCGCTTGCTGAAGTTGCGGATATGCTTGGCCAGGAACTCGCCGACGATCTTGGAGATCTTCAGGTTGCTGACCTCGTCGCCGTAGCTGGCGTCCATCGGCACGTCCTGCACCACGGCACGCAGGGTGTTCAGGCGGAACAGGATGTCCGTCTCGAAGAAATAGCGCTTGCTGATCTTGTCGAACGGCAGGTGGCTGGCGACGTCGACGTGGATCGCGGTATAGCCGTTGGTCGGGTCGAACAGATCCCAATAGCCGGACGAAATCTTGGTCATGAACGACAGCACGGCATTGCCGAACAGGCGGATCGCCGGCATCGAGCGGATTTCCTCCAGATCGTAGAAACGATTGCCCTTGGTGTAGTCGGCTTCGCCGCGCAGGATCGGCCCGACGAAATCGGGCACCAGCGACGGATCCATCTGGCCATCGCCGTCGATCTTGACGATCACGCCCGCGCCATCGGCCACCGCCTGGCGGTAGCCGTGCATCACCGCGCCACCAACACCCTGGTTGACCTCATTGCGCAGCACGACGACGCGCGGATCGACATTGTTTTTCTCGATGAAGTCGCCCGAGCCATCCGGACATTTGTCGTCGACAGCATAAATCCGCCATACCTCGGGACCGATCGCGGCGATCACTCCCATGACATGGTTGGTCACCTTGTAGCAGGGAATCACGACTGCGATGTGTTTGGACTCGCTAAACATTCGTTTCATATTATTCTTCGACAAAAAGTCACTTCTTCAGCCGTTCGATATTGAGCCGGCCAATGGCAATGCCCAGGGTGCGGCCTGAACCGGCCGGCTTGAAAACGCCGGATTCAAAGAGCAGGCGATCGCTCGGCTTGGCCAGGTTGATTTCCAAAACGATGTCTTTGGCGGCGCCGGTCAGGGCCAGCGGGTAAGTCTGGTCGCCAGCCTTCAGCTGCATCGGCGCCTGCAGGTTTTCCGCGAGAGCCCAGCCGAACAGGGTGATGCGCAGTTTACCTTCGAGCAAGCGCGGCGTGACGATTTCCGCCTTTGGCTCGCTGGTCCACGCGCCCCACTCCTCCTGCTGGTTAAAGCCGGCCAGCAGCACGCCATTGTCGGGTGCCTGGGCCACTGCCAGGCTCAGCGCTTCGCCTTCGGCCATGACGGTCTTGGGGCCGGCGGGGCGCGGCGCTTCGCTCGCATGCGGGACAATCGCCACCGGCGCAGAGCGCAGCGTCATCAGGCGCAGTTGCGCCAGCGACATTGCCGCCTTATAGTCAAACTGAAGCTTGTAGTCGCCATCGACCACGACCCAATCGGCGCCCGCCACGTCCTGCCGCGTCACGATTTCCCCGGCGGGGCGCATGATGACCTTGGGTGCATTGCCCAGCCCGAACAACAGGTAGGAAGCACGGCCATAGCGCTCTTCCGTCACCAGCACCCCGCGGCCGATCTGCTTGTCGCCTACCAGCATGCCCAGGGCCTGGCCGCCATGGCTGGCTTCCTGCGTACCGCGCAGGTGGGTATACAACCAGGTGTAATTCTGCAGCGAACCCGCACCCAGGATCAGGAGCAGCTGCGCAGCCAGGATGCGGGACTGCCATTCACGCTTATACAGCGCCAGGGCCAGCCCGGCGATTACCGCGGCAATCAACACCATGCCAAGGTAAGGAATGGCGCCGCCATGCGACCACTGGTACCAGTTCTTCGGATTGAAGAACGCCATCAGCAACGGGTGATCCCAAGGAAAGATCTTAAACTTTGGCACCACCATGAACAGCAGCAGCAACACTGCGCCGGCCAGCACGGCGCTACAGAGTTTTCTCAATCGTGGCGACAACTGGGTCAGCGCGAAGATATACAGGGGCGGCAGCCAGATCAGCGCGGCACTGAGGTAGCGACCATGCAGGCGCATCGCTTCGCCATCATTGATGGCGGCGGCACCGGCAGTAAACCAGGCTGTCATGGCAAGGTGGGATGCCAGCATGGCGAGGGCGAAAATCGCCAAGGCGGTCTGCAGCGGCGTCTCGCTGCGCCGCGCACGCAGGCGTCGCAGCAAATGACCGAGGGACCATACCAGGGCCGGGGCAAACACCAGGACGACCACGACCAGGTTCGCCAGCAGGTAGTGCAAGGCGCTGATCACCTTGGTCAGCAGCGATACCTGCACCGCCGAGTTTTCCAGGTACTTGCCATAGAATTTCAGGCCCAGCGCCACGGTCGGGTCGAGCGACCAGTTTCCAGTGGATGCGAAGGCGAGCAGGATCACGGCGGCATAAGCCGATGCAAGCATGAGCAGGCAGTTGCATGCCGCAGCCAGGAGCCGGCGCGGCCCGACGCCTGCCAGCCACATCAGGCCTTGCGCCGCCACAGCCGCGAGCAACAGCGCCATCGCATGCGGCTTGACCAGGATTGCCGCGCCAAGCGTCGCGCCGGCCAGCACGCTGGCGCGCAACGAATGCTCCGGGTAGACGCGCACCAGGGCAAAGCCGAGGATCGCGGCAAGCAGCATCAAGTCCACTTCCGGCATGACCGCGTAGAGGTAGATGTGGGCGGGGAACAGCAGGCAGGCCAGGACGCTCAGCAGCATGAGGCGCTGGTCCAGCAATGGGCGCACCACGCTGCAAACCAGCCATGCCGCTGCCACGTACTCGATGCCGTGGACGACGCGATAGGCCGTCAGGAAGTGCTCGCCAAACAGGGCTGTGGCAGCATGGACCAGTGAAAAATACAGGAAGTTCGAGATCCGCTGCAGGCCGGGATCGAGCTGGTACAAGGCTTCGAGCTGATGATTGAATTTGCCGCCGATGAAATAGGCGTATTCATCGGAACCGAAGATCGGTCCGCCCATACCGGCGGCAAATATCGCGTAGCAGGCGAAAGCGAAGAATATTAGCTTTGGTATCGAAAGGGGGAATCGGCTTCTGCTGGTCATCTTGTGTTTATTTTTCTGGCGCGCTGCCTGCCGGCACTAATTTAGTAAAAGGTTAACACTAACCCAGATTGCGGCGGATGGCGTCCAACCGGTCAACATATTTCAGTCCGGTCGGACGGTAGGCGAACCGGTTTTGCATATGCCGGCGCGCCGCTGCGCCAAGCGCGCGGCCCTTTTCGGGCGAGTCCAGCACGTCGACCATGAAGCTAGCGGCCTGCTCGTAATCGGGATCGGCCCAGACCTGGTTTTCGTGGTGCGGATATTCACCTTCCAGTACTGGAATCAGCTTGTAGTCAACGCCCAAGGAAGCTTCCGGCACCATGAAATCCATATTGCCGGAATAGGCGGTGGCGATGACCGGCCGGCCCAGCGCCATCGCCTCGGCACAGCCGAAGCCGTAACCCTCGGAGCGGTGCAGCGAGACGAAGCAATCGCAGCAGCGCACCAGGTTCTTGACTTCATTGCCCGTCATCAGGCGCTGGATCAGGGTGACGCTGTTGTGCAGGTTGGCGACTTGCTTCTGCAACTCGGCAAACGCGCCCGGGTTCGTTTCGACGCCGTTCACCTTGATGACCAGGTGCGCCTTGGAATACGGGCGCTTGGCCAGCAGGCTGCGGAAGGCGCGCAGCACGCCGGCCGGATTCTTGCGTGCCGAGAAGGAACGCAGGTCGTAAAAGAACAGGAAGGTGTAGTCGGCTTCCGGAATGCCGAAGTAGCGCCGTCCAACAAAACTGCTCAGGGATACCTGGCACGACAAAGGCATGTGGTGGATCGGTTTGGAACAGACTTTTTCCAGGCTTTCCATGACGAAGCGCGAAGGCGCCCAGATTTCATCGAAGCGATCGAGCTGGCTGGCCCATTCCTCCGGATAGCGCGGCAGCTCCCACAGCGGATAGATGACGTTGTAGCCAGGCATCTGTTCGGGGTGGCCCAGGTGCTTCCATGCCTGCTTGATTTCGTCGCCGTTAATGTGGAAGACATTGATCGGCGCCAGGGTATTCTGCATGGACGGGCCAAACTCCGCCTTGTCGGCCGGCGACGGCTGCTCCAGCTTGTAGACGTCGAGCAGGCGCGGCGATTCTCCCGCCGCGCGGAAGGAACGGAAACTGGCGCGCAGGTGTTCGCCCATGCCGATCGGCGTATAAGGGTGCCCGACCAGGCATACCTCGTTTTTCTTGGTTGGTGTCATACTCATTGCTTATTATTTCGACAGCAAACGGCCGGCATCGAGCGCGTTGCGCACTGCCTCCAGATAGGTATGGCCGAAGCGGCGGTCGGGCTCCAGGTAGGCGCCTTCCGCCCATTCGTTCCAGGCGTTGATGAAGACCAGGCGCTCGTCGCCATAATTCTGCTTGCGCGTCTCCTCGATCGACTCTTCCAGCCAGGCCTGGAAGGCGCCGGGCGTGGCGTGCTCGAAGCAGAAGCTGTTGCCGCCGCGGCGAGCCGTGTTGTCCCAGCCTGGCATCACGCCCTTGAAGCGCGTATAGCCGGGCGCTTCGCGCGTGGCGTACTGCACCGCGATCTCGCGGTAGTCGGCGACGCCGCCGGCAAAGTCAGGACGCAGGATTTCCCCGCTCGGCGCTTTGGGCGTGGCCATGCCTTGCGGCGGGAATTCGATGGCGGCGTCGCAACCGAACACCGATGGATGCGTGGCCGAATGCACCAGTTCGAACGATTCGACCATGGCGATGTAGATCTCGCCGATGCCCTGCTCACGGCAGGCGGCGCGCCAGCGCGCCGCGGTTTCCGCAAAGTTCGGGAACAGCGTGACGCGGTAGACCACCAGCAGCGGCTTGCCATCGATGCGGATATAGCGCTCATCCCTGAAGAAGCGCATCAGGTCGGTAATGACCGCGATATCGTCTTCGATGGAATGCGACTGCGCCATCAGCACTTCGTGCTCCTGGCCATCCCAGCGGCGGCTCCAGTTCTCGTTGGCCCAGCACAGGCAGAACGGCTGCTTGGGCTCGTCGGACTGCAGCAATTGCTCGACCGGGCGCTCCAGCAGGCGGTGGCCGTCGAACCAATAATAGTAATAGCAGAAGCCGTGCACGCCGTACCGTTTGGCAAGCTCCGCCTGCTGCTTCATGACTTCGATCAGGCGCAGGTCGTAGTAGCCGAGATCGGCCGGAATGCGCGGCTGGTAATGGCCGACGAAGTTGGGCTGGGCCTTGCTGACATTGGTCCACTCGGTAAAGCCGCGGCCCCACCACTGGTCATTCTCCGGGATCGGGTGGAATTGCGGCAGGTAGAAGCAGATCAGGCGCGGATCCATCCTGCTTTCGAGCGGCTCCGTCCACTTCCTTTGCAGGGTGGTCAGGTTGTTGTGGATGGCACGCATCTTGAACGTGTCATCGCCTTGCGCCGTGGTCTTGGACAGGTGGTGGATGATGGTGGCATCCGGATTGTAGTAGATGTCATAGCCGGCATCGCGGATGCTCAGGCACAAGTCGGCATCTTCGCAATAGCATGGCAGGAATTCTTCCGAGAAGCCGCCGATCTTTTTCACCATTTCGGTCGACAGCAACAGGCAAGCGCCCGATACATAGTCGACCCGGCGCAAGTAGGAGTAGCGCGGCAGCAGCGGATCGTCGTTCAGGCCCACCATGGTGGCGGCGCCATCCGGCGTGAACGCGACGCCGGCTTCCTGCAGGAAACCGTTCGGGTAGACGAAGCGCGGACCGACCGCGCCGACATTCGGCTTCAGCTCGAAGGTCTTGAGCAGCGCGCCCAGCCAGCCGGCCGTCACCTGCACATCGTTATTGAGATAGAGCACGTAGCGGCCCTTGACCTCGTCCAGCACGCGGTTGCAGTTGCGCAGGAAGCCCAGGTTGCTTTCGCCGCGGCTGTAGCGGATATTCTGCACCAGGGCCAACACCTGCTCTGTCTCGTCGGTCGAGCCGTCATCGGCCACGATGATTTCAAAGGTATGGCCGGTCTCGACATGCTTGGCGATCGACGCCAGGCACTCCAGGGTCAGCACAATATTATTGAACACCGGCAGGATGATCGACACATCCGGCTTGGCGACCAGCGGCGGGAAGGCCAGCGACGCGGCAACGCGGCGCAGGTCGGCACTGTCGATCTTCACCATGTCGTATGGCTTGACGTCGAGTTTTTCGAAGCGGTTTGCTTTTACCTTGGCAATCCCCGCCTTGACGGTGGCATGGTCCTGCCACTCCCAGGTGCCGTCGGCCACTGGCAGCGCTTGCTGCAGCAGGAGCCCGGAGCTGGTTTTCATGGCCGCCGCATGGGCAACGGCCGGCGCCAGCTTGATGCGCTGGTACTCGTTCCAGCGCTGGTAAGCACCACTGCCCTTCAGGGCAAAGCCGAAATACCTGAAAATTCCGTTCTTCAGTTTTTGCTTGTTGGCATGCGAAAGCGGCAAGGCGCGATACGATGCCAATGCGGCGGCGCCCACGACTTTGCGCCCCTTGCGGATCTGCGATTTCATTGTCTCAACTTCCGGCATTTATTTTCGCGACCCGCCGCGCTGCGTTTCCTGCTCGCGGCGCGATATTTCCTGTTCCAGATGCTGGATGTGCGCATCGCGCTCGGCAACCTTGGCCAAGGTATCCTGCAGGTCTTTGATCTGGTCCATCAGCGACTGCGAATACTGGTGGCACCAGGTCTTCATCGCAGCCAGGTCGGCGCGCGCCTTCACCAGGTCGGTGCGTTCGACCTGCCGCGTACCCAGGGCGGAAAAGTAATTACGCAAGAATTGCTGCTCCGGACTGCCGGCGTGCAGCCAAGGCATGGCCGGCTCCCCGCCGGCGCCGCCGATCCGCAACACGCCCAGTCCGTGCGAATGCACGAACTCGAGGTGCTCGGGATAGCGCTGCTTCAATTCATCCCACAGCTGCCAGACACCGAAGCCACGCTCGCGCACATTGATGTCGTGGAACAGGACGATGGCGCCCGGCGCCAGCTTGGGCAGCCAGGTATCGAAGTCGTGCTTGACGGCTTCGTAAGTATGCAGGCCGTCGATATGCAGCAGGTCGACCGAGCCATCGGTGAAGTAATTGACCGCATCATCGAAGGTCATGCGCAGCAGGCGCGAGAAGCCCGAATAAAAGTCCTGGTTATGCGCATGCACTTGGTCGAACACCTCCTGCCCGTAATTGCCGGCATGTTCGTCGCCCTGCCAGGTATCGACCGCGTAGCACTTAACGGCAATGCCCTCTTCCTGTGCCGCCTGGCAGAAGGAGAAGTACGAGTTGCCCGAGTGCGTGCCCAGCTCCACCAGCAAGGATGGGCGCTGCTGCTTCATCAGCCATGCTGCGAACGGCAGGTGGCCGCACCAGGAGTTGGGAGCCTGCAGGGAGATGGGGGTGAAGTTAGCGACTTGCAGCAAGCCGTCTTTGAAGTCATTCATGAGAAGCCAGAGTTTTAAGATTGATACTTTGCATCGGAATGCCGATCAGGCCGCCAGCCACGCTGGTGGACTCGGATTTGAAACTGACCGCGTCGTGCACCCAATGGTGCTGCACGTGGTCATACTGGGTCCCGTTGGCGATTGCCACGGTGATCGAATACTGCCCGGCAGCCAGCCGCGGCATCTGGAATTCGAAATCGGCCACCAGGAACTGGCCGTCTTCGCAGGCGACCGGGGTCTCCATGTAATCGAGCCAGGTGTTATCGCCGAACAGGTTCTGTCCCAGCTTGTCCTTGATATAGAAGCCGATAATCGGCGAATCGAGCAGGCCGTGAGCCTGGGCCTCGACCCGCAGGGTCACATTCTCGCCGCCGACGATCCAGGCCAGCGGCTGCTTCTCGGCATCGAGGAAACGCACGGCGGTGATCTGCGCCTCGCCCTTGCCGAACGAAGGCGCATCGGGATTGAAATCGAACAGTTCAAGGTCATTGCGCAGATTGCTGGCGTTGATGAAATCGCGCCGCTGGTCTTGCACCACGGCTGCCTGCGGCACGCTGGAAGCCTTGATGCGGGTCGAAGTGCTCTTGCCCTGCTGGGCCTCGTAAAAAGCTTCCAGGTAATGCTCGCACACTTCCTTGGGCGAGCCGCGCTCCAGCATGCGCCCCTTTTCAATCCAGATCGCGTCGCTGCACAGGCTGCGCACGGAAGCGGTGTCATGGCTGACGAACAGCACGGTGCCGGTCTTCATGAACTGGCGCAGGAAGCGCATGCACTTCTGGGTAAAGAAGGCATCGCCCACGGCCAGCGCTTCGTCCACCACCAGGATATCGGCATCGACGTGCGCAATCACGGCAAACGCCAGGCGCACCAGCATGCCGCTGGAATAGGTCTTGACGGGCTGCTCGATGAAGTCGCCGATATCGGCGAAGGCTTCGATGTCGGCGAAGCGGGCCGCGGTTTCGGCACGCGGCAATCCAAGCACGGCCGCGTACATGTACACGTTCTCGCGCCCGGTGAATTCAGGATTGAAGCCGGAGCCCAGTTCCAGAAGCGCGGCGATGCGGCCATGCGTTTCGATGCTGCCGCTGGTCGGGTTCAGGGTGCCGCAAATCATCTGCAGCAGGGTCGACTTGCCGCTGCCGTTGCGCCCGATGATGCCGACCGTTTCGCCCTTCCTGATTTCGAAGGACACGTCATGCACCGCCTGGAACTCGCGGAAATACTGTTTGGTGCTGGCGCCCAGCAGCTTTTGCACGCGCGGCAAGACCGATTGCTTCAGGCGGTCATGCGGCTGGCTGTAAATCTGGTAGCTCTTGCTTAAATTGCTGACCTTGATCGCGATTTCAGAGGACATCGGCAAAACCTTTCCGTGTCTTCTGGAACCAGGCGAAGCCGAGCCAGGCGATCAGCACCGAGCCGCACAGCGAAACGGCCAGCAAGGCCAGGTCCGGCACGCGGCCCCAGAACAGCACTTCGCGCGCCTGCTCGATGACCGGGGCCAGCGGATTGAGCGCGATCAGGTGCCGGTATTCCGGCGGCAGAGCGTCGGCCGAATAGAAGATCGGCGACAGGAACATCAGCGTGGTGGTCAGGATGCCGATGAACTGCGTGGCATCGCGCAGGTAGACGCCCAGCGCGGCCAGCACCCAGCTCAGGCCCAGGATAAAGAAGGGCAGCGGCAGGATCACCAGCGGCAGCAGCAGCACGGTGGCATGCGGCACGCCAATCAGCAGCACGTAGGCCAGCAGCCAGACCAGCAAGCTGATGCAGGCGTGGAAGACGGCCGAACCCAGCGCCACCCAGGGCAGGATCTCGAGCGGGAACACCACCTTCTTGACGTAGTTCACATTGGTCAGGATCAGGGTCGGCGCACGGTTGACGCATTCGGCAAACAGGTTGAAGATGATCAGGCCGGCGAACAGCACCAGCGCAAACTCCGCTTTCGAATCGCTGCCGCCGCTCCAGCGCGACTTGAAGATCACGCTGAAGACAAAGGTGTACACCGTCAGCATGAACAGCGGATGGAAGAACGACCAGAGGATGCCGAAGACCGAGCCGCGGTAGCGCCCGATCACTTCGCGTTCGATCAGGGCCTTGATCAGGCCGCGGTTGTGCCAGGAACTGGCCAGCATCTGCCGCGGCGCAATGGAAAACTGCTGCATCAGGCAAACACCTCCGCCTGGCGCAACGGCGTGCCATTGGCATCCTTGGCCGACAACGATGGGGTGCCCTCGAACTGCCAGTCGATCGCCAGGTCGGGGTCGTTCCAGGCGATGCTGCGCTCATGCTGCGGCGCGTAGTAATCGGTGGTCTTGTACAGGAACTCGGCATTCTCGCTGAGCACCACGAAGCCGTGGCCGAAGCCTTCCGGCACCCACAGCTGGCGCTTGTTGTCGCCGCTCAGGATCTCGCCGACCCATTGGCCGAAAGTTGGCGAGCTCTTGCGCAGGTCGACGGCGACGTCGAACACGGTGCCGGCCACCACGCGCACCAGCTTGCCTTGCGCCTGCTGGATCTGGTAGTGCAGGCCGCGCAGCACGCCCTTGGCCGAGCGCGAGTGGTTGTCCTGCACGAAATTGGCGCTGCGGCCGATCGCTTCTTCAAAGCGGGCCTGGTTGAAGCTCTCGTAAAAAAATCCGCGCTCGTCGCCGAAAACCTTGGGCTCGAGCAGGACCACGTCGGGAATGCGCAATCGGGTGGCGTTCATCAGTACACTTTCTCTTGCAGGACACGCAGCAGGTATTGGCCGTAGCCGTTCTTGGCCAGCGGACGGGCCAGTTTCTCCAGCTGCTCGGCGCCGATCCATTTCTGGCGGAACGCGATTTCTTCCGGGCAGGCGACCTTCAGGCCCTGGCGGTTTTCCAGGGTGGCGATGAACTGGCCCGCTTCCAGCAGGGACTCGTGGGTGCCGGTATCGAGCCAGGCATAGCCGCGGCCCATGATTTCGACATTGAGTTTGCCCTGTTCCAGGTACAGGCGGTTCAGGTCGGTGATTTCCAGTTCGCCGCGCGCCGACGGCTTCAGGCTCCTGGCCAGTTGCGCCACCTGGTTGTCGTAGAAATACAGGCCGGTCACGGCATAGTTCGATTTTGGCTTGGCCGGTTTTTCTTCCAGCGACAGCACGCGGCGCTGCCCGTCGAACTCGGCCACGCCATAGCGTTCCGGATCATGCACGTGGTAGGCGAACACGCTGGCACCTTCGGTGCGGTCCATGGCGTTGCCAAGCAGGTCCTGGAATTCGTGGCCATAGAAGATGTTATCGCCCAGCACCAGCGCCGACGGCGCGTCGCCGATGAAGTCCTCGCCGATGATGAAGGCCTGGGCCAGGCCATCGGGCGATTCCTGCACCGCGTATTCCAGGTTCAGGCCCCACTGCCGGCCATCGCCCAGCAGTTGCTGGAAGCGCGGCGTGTCTTGCGGGGTCGAGATGACCAAGATGTCGCGGATACCGGCCAGCATCAGGGTGCTGAGCGGGTAGTAGATCATCGGCTTGTCGAACACAGGCAGCAATTGCTTGCTGATCGCCAGGGTAGCCGGATGCAGCCGGGTGCCAGAGCCGCCGGCGAGGATGATGCCTTTGCGTTTCATCGGTGTTCCGTTCAGGAGAGTTGATCAATAAGGCGGTCGACGTGCACTTTCCAGTCCGGCATTTGCAGGCCGAGCGCGCCGCACAGTTTGCTCGTGTCCAGCCGGGAATTCCTGGGCCGCTTGGCCGGCACCGGGTAGGCCTCGGTCGGGATCGGCTTGATCTGCGCCGGATCGACCTTCAGGCTGGCGCCGCGGGCAATGGCACGTTCGATGGCGTAGCTGGCCAGGCCGTGCCAGCTGGTGGCGCCGGCCGCGGTCAGGTGGTAAATCCCGCCCGCCAGCGCGCCGCGGCGATGCGCCGCGATGGCCAGGGCGGTGACGTCGGCGATCAGCTCGGCCGACGTCGGCGCGCCGAACTGGTCGGCGACCACGCTCAGGCTGTCGCGTTCGCCCGCCAGGCGCAGCATGGTCTTGATGAAGTTGCCGCCATGGGACGAGAACACCCAACTGGTGCGGAACACCAGGGCCTGGCAGCCGCTGGCCAGGATGGCCTCTTCGCCGGCACGCTTGCTGCGGCCGTAGGCACTTTGCGGCGCGGTGGCGTCGTCTTCCCGGTAAGGCGCTTCCTTGGTGCCGTCAAACACGTAATCGGTCGAATAGTGCACCAGCAGCGCGCCATGCTCGCGCGCATAGGCGGCCATGGCAGCGACGGCGCCGGCATTGACGGCGGTCGCCAGCGCTTCGTCCGATTCGGCGCGGTCGACCGCGGTGTAGGCGGAGGCGTTGACGATGACATCGGGCGCCTGGGCGGCCAGCACTCGTTCGACCGCAGCCAGGTCGCCCAGTTCGAGCGACTCGCGCCCGAGCGCCGCCACGTCGCCCAGCGGCAGCAAGGTGCGCTGCAATTCCTGCCCGACCTGGCCATTCTTACCGATCAGCAGGATCTTCATGCGTACTGTTTCTCCACCCAGTTGCGGTAATTGCCACTGGTGACGTTGCACACCCAGCCCTGGTTGGCCAGGTACCACTGCACGGTCTTGCGGATGCCGGTATCGAAAGTCTCGGCCGGCTTCCAGCCCAGCTCGCGTTCCAGCTTGCTGGCGTCGATGGCGTAGCGCTTGTCGTGGCCGGGGCGGTCTTTGACGAAGGTGATCTGGGTCTTGTACGACTGGGCGTCGGCGCGCGGCTGCAGTTCGTCCAGGATGTCGCACAGGGTATGCACCACGTCGAGGTTGGCTTTTTCATTCCAGCCGCCAACGTTGTAGGTCTCGCCCAGCACGCCGGATTCCAGCACGCGGCGGATGGCGCTGCAGTGGTCCTTGACGTACAGCCAGTCGCGGATCTGCTGGCCATCGCCATAGATTGGCAGCGCCTTGCCGGACAGCGCATTGTGGATCACCAGCGGGATCAGCTTTTCCGGGAAGTGGTAGGGGCCGTAGTTGTTGGAGCAATTGGTGGTCAGCACCGGCATGCCATAGGTGTGGTGGTAGGCGCGCACCAGGTGGTCGCTGGCGGCCTTGCTGGCCGAGTAAGGGCTGTTCGGCTCGTAGCGGTGCTGCTCGGTGAAGGCCGGCGCCTGCGGCTCCAGCGAACCGTACACTTCATCGGTGGACACGTGCAGGAAGCGGAAGGCTTGCTGGTCCGCGCCTTCCAGCCGCTCCCAGTAGGCGCGCGCCACTTCGAGCAGGTTGAAGGTGCCGACAATATTCGTCTGGATGAATTCGCCAGGGCCAAGGATCGAACGGTCGACGTGGCTTTCCGCGGCGAAGTTCAGGATGGCGCGCGGCCGGTGCTCGGCCAGCAGCGCCGCCACCCGTGCCTTGTCGCCGATATCGGCGCGCACGAAAATGTGGCGCGCATTGCCTTCCAGCTCGCGCAGGTTATCGAGGTTGCCCGCGTAAGTCAGCTTATCCACATTGACGACAGGTTCATCGGATTGGGCCAGCCAATCGAGCACGAAATTACTACCAATGAATCCGGCGCCGCCAGTAACCAAAATTGTCATAATATTGTTGGATTTTGTTAAAAATTGCCGACTTTTAAAACATTTACCGGCATTTCAGACTTCCGTTCAGATTGGCCAATATTCTAACATTGGGCCAGACGCACACCAAACCGGACCAATCGCGCGCGCCTCAGGCGTAGCCATCCGGGTTCAGGTTTTGCCAATTCCATTGATCGCGGCACATGGTGGCAAGGTCGCGCTGCGCCTTCCAGTCCAGGTAGCGCAAGGCATACGAGGGGTCGGCATAACAGGCGGCGACATCGCCGGCCCGCCGCGGCGAGACGCGATAGGGAATTTTTTTCCCGCAAGCAACTTCAAACGCCCTGACCATCTCCAGCACGCTGTAGCCGGTACCGGTGCCCAGGTTGATTTCAGTACACTGCGGGGTGGTCAGGCGCTCAAGTGCCTTCAGGTGGCCCAGCGCCAGGTCCACCACATGGATATAGTCGCGCACGCCCGTGCCATCATGGGTCGGGTAGTCGTTGCCCCACACATTCAGGTATGCGCGCCGCCCCACCGCCACTTGCGCCACGTAGGGCATCAGGTTGTTGGGTATGCCTTGCGGATTTTCACCGATCAGGCCGCTTTCATGGGCGCCGACGGGGTTGAAGTAGCGCAAGATCGCGATGCGCCAGGACGGATCGGCGCGCTGCACGTCGCGCAGCATGTCTTCAATGAACAGCTTGCTGCGGCCATAGGGGTTGGTGGCGGACAGCGGGTGGTCTTCCGTCAACGGCAGGCGCTGGGGCTCGCCATACACGGTGGCCGACGAACTGAACACCAGCGTGCGCACGCCGCAATGCTGCATCGCGGCCAGCAGCCGGTGCGTGCCGATGACATTGCAATCATAGTAGGCGAGCGGCTGTTCAACCGATTCGCCGACCGCCTTCAGGCCGGCAAAGTGGATCACGGCTTGGCAGCGGTGGCTGCGCAGCGCCGCCTCGATGGCAGCCTGGTCCCGGATGTCGCCCTCCACCAGGATGGGCTGGCGGCCGGCGATGCGCCCGACCCGCGCCACCGATTCGGGATGGCTGTTGCTGAAATTGTCGAATATCACAATCTCATGTCCTGCCGCCAGCAATTCAACACATGTATGCGATCCGATATAACCGGCACCACCTGTCACAAGGATATTCATGGATGCGTCACCTCAGATTTTTTTGAAAATAGCGGCAATTACCAGGCTGATATTTCCAAGCCGGGTCTGGCGATAAACACCACTGCGGCAAAAATTAATAAGGCGCGGAATCAAACTCATTTCCCTGGCCTGGGCAAAGCGGTTGAATATGGCACGGCTTTCCGGCGTGAGCCGGTCCTCCAATTTGCGCAAGGCAGCGATATAGGCGGTATTCCAATCCTTTTGCTGCCCCTGCCACAGCTTCAGCATGCGCTGGTAGCGCGCGCCCCAGCTGGCATCGACCCCGATCAGGTTGGCGCCATGCTGGCGGTAGCGCAGCGTCGGGACCGGGTCGCAGAAGACTTCGCCGCCACAGCCGGTCACCGCCATATAGGCCCACCAGTCGTGATACACGATCGGCACCCGCGCAGCAGCGCGCAGCAAGGCGCGGGCTGCATTGTTGAACACCATGGTGTTGCCCCCCGCAATGTTCTGTACCAGCGCATTCGCGAAACTGGCCTGGCCGAACATGGGCGATAACCCAATTTCCCGGTTGGCGGCGTCGACCAGCCTGGTACGCGAGCAATACAGCGCCGGCTTGCCCGGCGGAACACTCTCAAGCCACCGCAAGGCGCGCTCCAGCTTGTCCGGGTTCCAGATATCGTCCTGGTCCGAGTAGGCGTAATAGTCGGCCTGTATGCTGTCATTGCAGGTCAGCGCCAGGAAGTTCGCTGCAAACCCGGCAGCGGGACCGGCCTGCAGCGACAGCTTGCCCTGCGCCCATCGGCTTTGGTACGCCTTGAGTATCCGATGCGTGTCATCTGCCGACCCATCATCCGATGCCCACACTTCCCAGTTGGAATGTGTCTGTGCAGAAAAAGAATCGAGTTGTTCTGCGAGATAATGCTGGCCGTGGTATGTGCTCAGCAGGATAGCCACTTTAAGCAACACACCCTCCTCATTGACAAGCGCTGAGTATAGCAGCCGCCGACTGGGGCCGGCGCACTCACTCAGGCATGGCGGGCCAGGCGGCGCCATGCCAGGTGCAGCAGCGAGCGCAGGAAGATGACGCGGCTTTTCAGCTTGCGCCACAGCGGGCGCGTGGAACTGGTGACATTGCCGCCATGGATGCGGCGATACAGCAGCACCTCGCCCAGGTGCAGGTTGGCGCCAGCCAGGTTGGCCGCCATGGCCAGCCACAGGTCGTGCGACTCCACATAGCCGGGAATCGGCAAGGCCAGCCGCGCCAGCTCCCTGGAGAACGCCATATTGCAGCCGTAGTAGAAGGCCCGGCCCGTGAAAATGCGCAGGATATTGTTGCCATGCCGTGTTGAATCGGCAGGGTCGAGGTCCGGGTAGGCCGGAGCAATCGCGGCGCCGGCAGCATCGATGAAGCGCGCATTGCCCGTCACCAGCCAGACGCCGGGACGCGCAAGCGCTGCGCACATGATCGCCAGCCGTCCTTCCGCCCAGATATCGTCCTGGTCGGCCAGCACCAGCCAGGGGTGCCGGGCCTGCTGCAAGGCCCTGGAAAAGCTTCCGACGTGGCCAAGGTTGACTTCATTGGCATACACGTTCACCCGCCGGTCGCGATAGGAACGCACGATGTCCAGCGTACCATCCTGCGACGCGTCGTCGACCACGATCAGTTCATCGCCCTCTTCCATCTGCGCCAGGATGGACGCCAGCTGCTCCCTCAGATAGCGCGCCCCGTTGAAGGTCGCCATGCAGATGCTGACGTTGGGCCGGCCCGTCATGCTGCTTCCTGCGTCAACGCCGCGGTAATCTGGCGCACCGCATGCCCGGCCGAGAACTCGCGCGCAAACAGGGCGCGGCAACGCTCCTGCAGCGCTGCGTCGCTGGCGACCTGCTCCAGCAGGCGGCCGGCCAGCGCGACCAGCTCGTCCAGCGCATTGCTTTCGCAGACCTGCCCCACCTGCTCGTCCCGGATCATCCCGGCCAGGTCATTGCCCCGGTTGACGTTCGCCAGCACCGGCAGCCCGCTCTGCATATAGGTCAGGAACTTGCCGGGGATATTGTGCGACCGGTGGCGCGGATCGAGTGCCACGATGCCGACCTGGCACTGTGAATACAGGTCGGGAATCTGGTCCGGGTGGATCTCGTCAAAGAACAGGACGTTTTCCAGCCCGCGCGCCCTGGCGGCGCCGCGCAGGCGCACGGCATCGCTGCCGCGTCCCACGAACAGGAAGCCGACATCGGCGCGGGCGGCCAGCGCGCCGGCCAGGTCGAGCAGGATGTCCATGCCCTGCGCCACCCCCATATTGCCGGCGTAGACGAAGATCTTGCGCCCGGCCAGCGCGGTTTCACTGACCCGTATCGGACAAGGGGCAGTGGCCGGCTTGTCCAGCCAGTTCTGCAGTACTTCCAGCCGGCGGCCGGGCTGCTGCTGCCACTGGCGGAAATACGCCAGGTTGCCCGGCGTCTGCACCCCAATCACGTCCGCCACGGAATACTGGTAGCGCGCGACAGCGGCAAAACAGCGGTAAGGCAGGCCGCGCCCCATCAGCCCCATGTCCACCGCCCACTCGGGGAAGATGTCGCGGATGATCAGGTAGCCCTTGCAGCCGCTGGCTCGCTTGAGCGAGTTGGCCAGCGGGCCGTGGAAAATGGACGGGGCATACCACAGCACCCCATCCCATGTTTCGTTGGCGAGCGGGCTGCGGCGCAGCTGGCGGCGCATGGCGAACGGCATCAGGAACTCGCCGATGGTGCGCCGCAGGTAGCCGATATCCTTGGTGCGCGGCGCCTTCAGGCGCAGCACGCGCACGCCGTCAGCCTGCTCAAGCTGCCAGGGTGCGGGCAGGTCGGCCGCCGGCAGCATGACCGTCAGTTCGTGGCCCTGGCGGGCGAATTCGCGCGCCAGGTCGCGCAGCTGCACGGCTCCGGAAGTTCGAAACGGCGGGAAGGTATCGGCAATCAGTGCGAAGCGAAGTGGCCGCGTCATCAGTACTGTTTCCAGACCACCCGCTTTACGTAGTCCGTATAGCTGTGAATAATGCGCACCACCTTGTCGCTGACGTTCGGCATGCTGTAGTCGGCCACCAGGCGCAGGCTGCGATCGGCGCCGCGCGGCTGGCTGTCCAGGATGGCCAGGCCCTGCCGCACGCGCGCGAGCTCCAGGCCGACCATCATCACGGCTGCCTCTTCCATGCCTTCCGGCCGTTCATGTGCTTCGCGCAGGTTGAGCGCGGGGAAATTCAGGATCGATGCCTCTTCGCTGATGGTCCCGCTGTCGGACAGCACGGCCTTCGCATGCATCTGCAGGTGCACATAGTCGTGGAAGCCGAGCGGTTTCATCAGCCGCACCAGGGGATGGAACTGGGCGCCCGTGGCATCCACCCGCTTTTGCGTGCGCGGATGGGTCGATACGACCACGGGCAGGCCATGCTCTTCGGCCACCGCATTCAAGACCTGGACCAGTTTGGCGAAGCTGCGTTCGGACTCGATATTTTCTTCGCGGTGGGCACTGACCACGAAGTACTGGCCGGCGGACAAGCCCAGGCGCTCCAGCGCGTCCGACGCCTCGATCTGCGGCAGGTAATGCTGCAGCACTTCGTACATCGGGCTGCCGGTCTTGATCACCTGGTCCGGCGGCAAGCCCTCGCGCAACAGGTAATCGCGCGCAATGCTGCTGTAGGTCAGGTTGATGTCCGAGGTATGGTCGACGATGCGGCGGTTGGTCTCTTCCGGCACGCGCTGGTCGAAACAGCGGTTGCCCGCTTCCATGTGGAAGATGGGCACCTTGCGGCGCTTGGCCGGGATCACCGCCAGGCAGCTGTTGGTATCGCCCAGCACCAGCATGGCTTCCGGCTGCACCTGCTCCAGCACCTGGTCCACCGCCGTGATCAGGTTGCCGATGGTGTTGGCCGCGCTGCGGCTGCCTTCGGCACTGCCGAGGAAGAAGTCGGGCTTGCGCACGCCCAGGTCATCGAAGAACACCTGGTTCAGTTCGTAGTCGTAGTTCTGGCCGGTATGCACCAGCACGTGGTCGCAATGGCGGTCCAGCGCGGCCAGCACGCGCGACAGGCGGATGATTTCCGGCCGCGTGCCCACCACCGACATGACTTTCAGTTTTTTCATCGTTTGGCTTTCACAGCGGGCAGGCAAAGGTGTCGGGTTGGGCGCGGTCGAAGATCTCGTTGGCCCACAGCATCACCACCATTTCCTCGTCGCTGACATTGGTGATGTCGTGCGTCCAGCCGGGCACGGTTTCCACGATCTCGGCCTGGTCGCCGCTGGTCAGCAGTTCATAGGTTTCCCCGCTTTGCATATGGCGGAATTTGAAGCGCGCCCTGCCTTTGATGACCAGGAATTTCTCGGTCTTGCTGTGATGGTAATGGCCACCGCGGGTGATGCCGGGATGCGCGGTGAAATACGAGAACTGCCCGCAGTCGGGGGTCTTCAGCATCTCGACGAAGACGCCGCGCGCATCGCCGTGCCGGGCAACCGGGTAGGCGAACTCCGCGGTCGGCAGGTAGCTGACATAGGTGGCATACAGGGCGCGCACCAGGCCGGTGCCCACGCGCTCCGTCACCAGGCTGGCCCGGCTGGCCTTGAACGCCTCGATCTGCGCGGCCAACTGGCCGACCGTGGTGCTGTACTGGGGCGCCACGCGCTCGAAACCTTCCGCATCGACGCTGGCGTCTGCGCCGTCGAGCAGCTGGATGAAGCGGCCGACGACGTCGTCCACGTAGGCCAGGGTCAGCGGCGCGGCCGGATCGTTGACCTGGATCGGCAGCCCGCGCGCGATGTTATGGCAGAAGGTCGCCACCGCCGAGTTGTAGTTCGGCTTGCACCACTTGCCAAACACGTTCGGCAGCCGGAACACATGGACCGGCACGCCGTGGCTCTGGCGCAGGCCAAACAGCGCCAGTTCCGCGGCACGCTTGCTGGCGCCATAGGGAGTGTCGCGGCCGGCCTGGGTCGAGGAGGCGTACAGCACCGGGATGCGGCGGCCGCTGCCGGCAATCGCCTGGCACAGCGCCTGCGTCAGGTCCTGGTTGCCGGTGAAGAATTCCTGCGGGTCCTGCGGACGGTTGACGCCCGCCAGGTGAAACACGAAACCGACCCCGTCCAGCATCGCGGCCAGTTGCGACGCCTCGTGTTCACGGGTAAAGCAGGCTACTTCAACATCACTGCGCTCGGCAAGGTGAAGCTGCAGGTTCTTGCCGACGAAGCCGTTGGCGCCAGTGATCAACACCTTCATCGCTCAGTCCTCTGGTTCCACATGCTGGCCGCTGACGATGGCCTGGATGAAGCCTAGCTTCATCAGCAACTCCTGCATGCCCGGCACCTCGAGGCGCGTGGTGTTGTGGGAGTTGTATTCCACCGCTTCCGAAATCTTGACTTCGCCCTGTTCGACGAACTTGCCGTAATTCAGGTCGCGCAAGTCCGGCGGCACGCGGAAGTAGTTGCCGAGGTCTTCGGCCGCCACCATTTCTTCGCGGCTCAGCAGGACTTCAAACAGCTTTTCGCCGTGGCGGGTACCGATGATATTGATCGGATGGCCGGGTGCGCCAAGCAGGCTGGTCATGGCTTGGGCCAGGGTCTGGATGGTGGCCGCCGGCGCCTTCTGGACGAAGATCTCGCCCGGCGTCGCATGTTCAAAGGCATACAGCACCAGGTCCACCGCGTCGTCCAGGGTCATCATGAAGCGCGTCATGTTCGGGTCGGTGATCGTGATGGGCTGGCCGGCCTGGATCTGGCTGGTGAACAGCGGGATCACCGAGCCGCGCGAGGCCATCACATTGCCATAGCGAACCGCGCAAATCGTGGTGTCGGCGGTGGTGCGGGACTTGGCCACGATCACCTTTTCCATCATGGCCTTGCTGATGCCCATCGCATTGATCGGGTAGACGGCCTTGTCGGTGCTCAGGCAGACCACGCGCTTGACGCCGCTGTTGATCGCCGCCTCGAGCACATTCTCGGTGCCAATGACATTGGTCTTGACCGCTTCCATCGGATGGAATTCGCAGGACGGGACCTGCTTCAGGGCTGCCGCGTGATAAATGAAGTCGGCGCCGCGCACCGCATTCAACACCGACTGGTAATCCCGCACGTCCCCGATATAGAACTTCAGCTTGGGGTCGTTGTACTTCTTGCGCATGTCATCCTGCTTTTTCTCGTCGCGGCTGAAGATGCGGATTTCCTTCAGGTCGGATTTCAGGAAACGGCGCAGGACGGCATTCCCAAAAGAGCCAGTGCCTCCGGTAATTAACAGCACTTTGTCTTTGAACATGTGAAATTCCTTATCTCAATGGCAGCAAGGATTTCATCCAGTCAAAACCCTGCAAAATTGCGAAATTCTACCAAAAAGCCCAATGACAGCAGTAACCGGAGCATTGCCCAATAATTGGGCGCCGGCTGGCTGCCGGAAATGGCGCTATACTGGTTGCCATGATGACCTTGGCCGCATTCCCTGCAAGCTGCAGCGCCGCCTCCCTGCACGGGAGTGTAGCGCGCACGCCCGTCATCACCTGGCTTTCCTAGGCTCGGTGGGGTCCGGGCTGGACGGTTCCGCCCCCCCGCCCCGCCGAGCCGCTCCGCTTCCCCTCAAGCTGAACTGAAAACCAGGAGAATTCCCCATGCAACCCCGTATCACTATTTCTTCACTCGATGCCGACCGCCTCGAAGCGCTGGCCGGCATCGGCCCTGCTTTGCTGGCAGAGCTGGCACGCGCCGATATCCTCGCGCCACAGGACATGCCGCCCGACGTGGTAACGATGAATTCCACGGTCCGCTTTGAAATCGAAGGGTCGGGTGAGGTGCGCTGCCTGACACTGGCCTATCCGAAAGACATGGCCCAGGTGCCGCACGCCATTTCCATCCTGACACCGATCGGGACTGCCCTGCTGGGCCTGTCGGCAGGCGACACGATCAACTGGCCGCGCCCCGACGGACAATTATCAACGGTGCGCGTACTGGAAGTACTGTACCAGCCGGAACGGGACGGCGCGTATTTTCGCTAACTGGCCGCGGCCGCCTTGCGCTCTGCCTTCGCTGCATACATGGCCTGGTCGGCATGGCGCATCAGCTGGTCGATGACCTCCCCGTGTTCGGGATAGAGGGCGATGCCGATGCTGGCGTGCGGCTGCAGGGTGCGGCCGGCCAGCACCAGCGGGGTGGCGATGACTTGCTGGATCTTGCTGGCCAGGGCCTCGGCCTGCGCCTGGTCGGCCACGTTTTCCAGCAAGGCGACAAATTCGTCGCCGCCGATGCGCGCCACCGTGTCGGCTTCGCGCACGCAGGAGGTGATGCGGCGCGCGATGGCATGCAGCAGCTGGTCGCCCACCACGTGCCCGTGCGCGTCGTTGACCTGCTTGAAGTCGTCCAGGTCGATGAACAGCAAGGCGCCGCGCGACTGGCCGCGCCGGCAGCGCGCAATGGCCGACAGGATGCGGTCCTGGAACAGGCGCCGGTTCGGCAAGCCGGTCAGCTCGTCGTAGCGTGCCGCGTGGGCCAGGTCGGCATGCAGCGCCAGCCTTTCCATGACGGCGCCGGCCTGGCCGGCGGTAAATTCCAGCAGGTCGATGTCCCTGGCCAGCAGGCTGCCCTGCCCAAGGTCGAGCCGCAGTTCGCCGAACGCGATGCCGGCGGCCGACAGGGTGACGTGGTGCCAGCCGCTCGCGTCAGGCAGCGCCGCACCTGCGGGCGAGCTGGCATACGCCAGCCGTTCCCCCGGCTGCAGCACGGCCACCATGCCGCGCAAGGGCAGCAGGTGCTGCAGGATCCGCTCGAAGGCGCTGAACAGTTCGGGCAGCGTTTCCGCGCCATGGGCGGCGGTGGCCAGCGCCAGCATGCCGGCCTGGCGCTGCTCGGCCAGCTTGCGCTCGCTGATGTCGCGCGCCACGCCGATGCGCAGGCGGTCCTCGGCCGACCAGCGCGCAGTCCACATGATGTGGGCCACGCTGCCATCCTTGCGCAGGTAGCGGTTCTCGAAACCGAGCCCGGGGCGGCCGTTCAGCACATGCCCCATTTCAGCCACCGTGCGGGCCTTGTCGTCGGGGTGGATGAAATCGAGGATGACGCGGCCGATCATTTCCTCCGGCGCGTAACCGAAGATTGCGCGGCTGGCCGGATTGACGAACACGATGCGTCCGCTCTCGTCCACCATGAAGACGGCATCCAGTAACAGTTCAGGCAGGCGCGCTAATGCATCGGTCATCCATCGAGGATACCGCAAAACTAGCCGTCAACGAATTTATTGGCATGCCTGCTTGAGGTAAGCGATCAGGTCGGCACGCTCGCCCGGGTCCTTGACGCCGGCATAGCCCATGCTGGTTCCAGGGACGGTTTTCAGCGGGTCGGCCAGGAACAGGTTGAGCGTCTGCGCGTCCCATACGATGGCCGAGCGCCGCATCGCATCGGAATAGGCAAAGCCCGGCACGCTGCCGGCACGCCGTCCGAACAGGCCGCAGTGGCGCGGACCGGTGCGGTCATAAGCCAGCGCGTGGCAGGCCAGGCAGCGTTCGTACACCGCCTTGCCGGCCGCCGCGCTGGCAGCCGGCGCAGCCGTCAGCGGAGCGCTGCAGGCCGCCAGCGCCAGCGCGGCCAGCACGCCTTTCATGACACGAAGGCCGACGGCACCGGCGCTTCGCCGAGGGCGTTGCGCAGCACGGCCCAGTGCATTGCCTCGTCGCCCAGGATGCTGGCGGCGGCCTTGGCCAGCTCGCGGTTGCCGAACAGCGGCACGGCGCCGAGGTAGGCGCTGACGGCGCCCTTCTCCAGCGTGGCGGCAAAGCGCAGCACGTCCGCCTGCGATTTCAGGTTCTCGGTGGGGAAGCTGTATTTCGCCTTGGCGCCGACAGCCTTGCCGCCGAGCTTGCCGATGGTCCTGGCGAGGATGTCGGCGTGCTCCTTGTGGTGGCCCTGGAAAGTCACGGCCAGGTCGAGCACCGGCTTTTGCAGCAGGCCGCTTTCCGCGCCCAGCTGGTAGGCGGCTATCGCTTCCAGTTCGGCGCCCAGCGCCGTGTTCAGGATGCGCACGTCATCCTCGGTCGATTGGCCTCCTTTGGCGGCCAGCGCATCTTCGCCCGCCAGCAGCGCAACAGCGGCGCCGGACAGCAGCAGGCCGGATTGGGAGAGGAAGAAGCGGCGATTCAGGAAGGACATGATTTTCTCCTTGGTGGGTGGCTAGTTTTTCAGGCGTTCGAGAACGTTGGCAACGATGCGGTCGCAGCGTGCGCCGTCGAAGGCAAACGCATCTTCCAGCGCGACATCGAGTTCGCGCGACAAGGCTTCACGCAGCAGGCCGCGGGCGCGGAAGTAGCGCGTGCGCACGGTCGCCTCGGGGATGCCGATGCAGGCGGCGGTTTCCTCCACCGTCATCTCCTCCAGCGCACGCAGCACGAACACCGTGCGGAAGGCGTCGGGCAGGCCGTCGATCTTCCGCTCGATCAGGCGCCGCGCCTGGCTGCGCAACAGCGCCTGGTCCGGTTGTTCCTCGTGTTCGTCCATCACGGTCTCTCCGTCAAGCTGGATGATGTCCGCGCTGCGGCGGCGCGTGCGGCCTATGGCCTCGTTGATGACAATGCGGGTCAGCCAGGTCGACATGCTGGATTCGCCACGGAAGCCTTGCAGGCCGCGGAAGGCAAGCAGATAGGCTTCCTGCAGCACGTCTTCGGCCTCGGTGTCGTCTTTCACGATGCTGCGCGCCGTGCGGTACAAGGCGCGGTTGTGGCGGCGCATGAGCTGTTCGAATGCTGCCAGGTCGTTCATTGGTATCCCCGTTTTGGCTGGTTTCGTGACATTGGATGTCACGTGGTCGTTCTGCGTTCCCGAAAAATGAAAATAAAGCCATTCCTTGCCGGAACCACCACCGGCCTTGTTGTGGGACGCGAACATTTCTCTCTTCGAGTTTCCATTCATCCATTGCCCTGTGGCAAATCGAGGGGTATCGTGTCTGGATTGCGGACACCTCACTGGAGCCGGACATGGCAGAGCACGACATCCCCCAACTGGAAATCCCCGCAGCGGTCGCGGCGGCGCTGAGCAGCTGGGTGCAGCAAGCGGCCCAGGACGTGGGCAGCCCGCTGCGCAGCGAGATCGAAGCCCTGCGCGCGCAGCTGGCAGCGGCCAGCGCCACGCTGGAAGAAAACGAAGACCAGATTACGCGCCTGAACGGAGAGTTGCGCAATGCGCGCAACATCGCGGCCGACGCCCTGGTCGGCAAGGCCAAGGACCAGCTGGCGATCGAAGGCAAGGACGCCCAGATCGCCGACCTGCGCGGCCAGCTCGAACGCAGCGTGGCCATCGCGGCCACGCTGTCCGACGCCAGGCTGGCGGCGGAAATGGAACTGGTCGGCGCCGCCACGGCGCGCGACAACTACCTGGCCGAAGCCACCGAGCTGCGCAGCCAGCTCGAAGCCTGCCGCGCCGCACGCCGCGCCGGCTAGGCCACGCCGCTATTCCGAGATCTCGACCAGCTTGTAGCCCGGGTCGGATGTGATCTGGGCCTCCGTGTAGGGCAGCTTGATCCACTGCCCTTTGGCGTACAGCTTGGTCTCGTCGTTGAAATGCGGGCTGTCCGGATTGGAGGACTGGCTGTAGGTCAGGATGCCTTCCGCCACCGGCCCGCTATCGTCCCAGGTCACGAACTGGATATAGCTGTTGCCGTAGGCGCCGGCATTGGTTTTCGAATCGGCCGTGTAAATCCAGATGCCGGGATAGATCTGGTTCTTCACGCCGCGCCAGTTCATGAAGGTATAGCGTCCGCCCGGCACGGCCAGGCTGCCGTCAGGGCGCGACAGGGTCTGCACTTCTTCCGGGCGGGTGCGGCGCTTGGCATCGGTATCGAACTGGCTGGAGGCAACCAGCGCTTCCAGCTTGGCCATGGCGGCAGCAATGCCGGCAGCCCCGCGCGGCGTTTCCAGCGGGTCGGTCGGGTTGTACGGCACGCTCCACCACGAAGCCGCATTCAACTCGCCGAGGGCCGCGTACAGTTCATAGAACAGGATGGCCCCTGCGCTGCCCGGCGCATGGGTCTTGTCCCACGATTGCAGCACAGCGCAGGCATCTTTCGCCGCCACCGTCGCGGTGCTGGACGCCAGGCAGGCGGCGGTGAACTCCGGCAGCCATTTCTGCGCCTTGAAGAAGCGCGCCTGCAGGTAGATCTGCTGCAGGTTGGCCATGGTGAAGCGGTTGCCCGCCACGCCGTCGGCACTGGCCAGGCGGTCGCGCACGATGGCGTGGCCGGTACGGGTGCGGTTGTTCTGCGGCGCGCCTTCCAGGTTCGGGCCGGTTGCGATGATCTTCGGATAGCCGGTCAGGAAAGTGCTGGCGGATGGCCACCAGTGGCTGTCGTTGGCATTCAGGATGTAGTCGCTGCGCTTGACCCACGGCCGCTGGGCGGCGCCGATCGCGCCCGACCAGTCGCAGGCCGACGTGGTGCCCGCCATCACCACCACGCCGGTGCTGGCCATGATGTCCTGGAACGGTGCGCCTTGCGCGGCGCCGGGAACGCAAGCGGCTAATTGCGCGTTCTGCACATTGGCCGCCACCGAAAAATTGCCATACAGCGTATCGCCGGCACGGTCGGCCGCCATGGTGTTCACCCAGGGCATGGCGACATAGGTTGCCGCGGCGGTGCGCAAGCTATCGACGCTGGTTGCCTTGCCGTTCAGGATGACCTGGTCGATCATCTGGTAGTTGGTCAGGTTGGCATCCTGGATCGCGAACGCGGACGAGGTGCCCCAGGCGAAGGAACTGTCCATCAGCATCGGTCCGAACTCGGTGGTGTAGAGGGTGCGCGACAGCGAGGTGAGCGCGCCGTCCGCGCCCTTGACGCTGATCGTCAGCGGCACGGCAGTCATCGCCACCGCCTTGCCATCCTTGATGTAGCGCGTCGGATTGCCCGGTTCGAGCGCCAGGTAGCGCAGCGTGAAGCGGTTGTCGGTCGAGAAAGTGTGGGTCCACGCCACCTTGTCGTTAAAGCCGATCAGCGGCAGCGGCACGCCCAGCAGCGTGGCGCCGTACACGTCATAGCCCTTGCCGGTGACAGTCAGGTGCACCTGGTTCAGGCGCAGCGCGCCCCACCACGGAAAGTGCGGATTGCCGAACACCATGCCCTTGCCGCTTTGCGTCACGTCCTTGCCCAGGCCGAAGCCGTTGGAGCCGATGGTGTGCTCCTGGATCGTCTGCAGTCCCTTGGCGATCGAGGAGTTGGCATAGTCGGCAGCGGCCAGCAGGCGCACCTTGCTGCGCTGGAGCAGCGCGGCTGTCGCTGACTTCGGCGGCTGCGCCGAGCCGATCTGCTTGATGAAGGCCAGCGAGCTGCCCGCCATCGCGGCCTGGGCAAAGCGCAGGTAGGCGTCGTCCTCGGTCATCGGCTGCACCCAGGCGGCGTTGTTGCAGGCCGCCGGCAGGCTGGCCAGCGGGGTCTCTTTCAGGTAGCGGTTGTAGCCGGCCACGAAGCCGGCGGTGAGGTCTTGCGCGTCCTGGCTGGAAGCGGCCTTGATCTTGGCCGCCAGCGCCGGCGTGAACTGCAGCTTGTAGAAGAAGTCGGAATCGATATTGCCGAAGGTGTCGCCCAACTGGCCAAGGTAGCCGCCGGCGCCGCCGAAATACTTGGCGCGCTCGCCATGCAGGGTCACCAGCTCTTCCGCGTACAGGCAGATGTTTTCCTTGGCGAAGGCATAGCCGTAGCCGTAGCCGGCGCCCTTGAAGTTGTCCGCCTTGACGTGCGGCACGCCATACGAGGTGTAGCGGATCGAGGCGACGAAATTGCTGCCGGTGATGGGCGTGGTGGCAGGCGGCGCCGGGGGATCGTCGCTGCTGCTGCCGCAGGCCGCCAGCAGGGCGAAAGGAATCAACGTCAGAACACGGGATAAAACATGCTGTCTCATCTTGTCTCCTAGTTTTCGGTATTGGCAAAGTTAATTGCTTGGCAATAATACCCCGGCTTGGGCATGAAAAACCGGAATGGCCCATAATCGCGGTTCATTGTCCAACCGCGAGAGATTGAGCATGACTGGCATTACCGACTTCCCTATCAACGCCAAATGGCCCGCCCAGCATCCTGAACGCCTGCAGCTGTATTCCCTGCCTACGCCGAACGGCGTCAAGGTATCGATCATGCTGGAAGAAACCGGCCTGGCTTACGAGCCGCACCTGGTCAGCTTCGAGAGCAACGACCAGATGTCGCCGGAGTTCCTGTCGCTGAACCCGAACAACAAGATCCCCGCCATCATCGATCCGGACGGCCCGGGCGGCAAACCGCTGCCGCTGTTCGAATCGGGCGCCATCCTGCTCTACCTGGCCGAGAAAACCGGCCAGTTGATCCCGCAGGATGCGGCGGCGCGCTACGAAACCATCCAGTGGGTGATGTTCCAGATGGGCGGCGTCGGCCCGATGTTCGGCCAGGTGGGCTTCTTCCACAAGTTCGCCGGCAAGGAATACGAAGACAAGCGCCCGCGCGACCGCTACATCAACGAATCGGCGCGCCTGCTGGGCGTGCTGGACCAGCGCCTGCAAGGCCGCAAGTGGATCATGGGCGACCAGTTCACCATCGCCGATATCGCGATCTTCCCGTGGGTGCGCAACCTGGTGGAATACTATGGCGCGGGCGAGCTGGTTGGCTTCGAGAAATTCTCCAATGTGCGGCGCGTGCTGGGCGCCTTCCTCGACCGCCCGGCTGTGGCGCGCGGCCTGAATATTCCGGCCCGCGGCTAAATACCTGCAAGTGACAGGCGTACAATGGCCGGGCAGGATTCCACCAGCCCGGGAGCATCGCCATGGTACGCCTCCACCGCCTGTTTGCTGTCTTCCTGCTGCTGGCCGCCGCGCTGGCAGCACCGGCCCACGCCGGCAAACCTTTCCAGTATTACGCGGTCGGCGATGCCAGCAACGTCGTGCTGCCGCAGCCGAAAAAATCCAGCCTGGTGCTGATGGGCGGCGGCCCCGACGTCGATGCCGCCTTTGCCTGGATGATCCAGAAAGGCGGCGGCGGCAACTTCGTGGTGATCCGCAGCCGCGGCACCGACGCCTACAACCCGTATATCTATGCCATGGGCGGCGCCCAGTCGGTTGAAACGCTGGTGATCCCGAGCCGCGATGCCGCCAACGATCCCTTCGTGGCCGAACGCATCCGCAATGCGGAAGAATTGTTCATCGCCGGCGGCGACCAGTCGGACTACATCAATTTCTGGCAAAGCACGCCGGTGCAGGCGGCGATCCAGGAACTGGCCAGCCGCAGGGTCCCGATCGGCGGTACGAGCGCCGGCCTGGCCCTGATGGGACGTTTCGGTTTTGCGGCGCTGAACGGCAGCATCACTTCGGCTGAAGCGCTGGCCGATCCATTCGACAAGCGCATGACGCTGGAACGCGACTTCCTGCTGCTGCCCGACCTGGGCAGCGTGATTACCGATGCCCACTTCGACACGCGCGACCGGCTGGGCCGCCTGGTCGCCTTCATCGCCCGCATCGTCAACGATGGCTGGGCCGGCATGGCGCGCGGCATCCGGGTGGACGTGGAGACGGCGCTGCTGGTGGAGGACGGCAAAGGCACGCGCGTGGGCGCGGGCTCGGTCACTTTCCTGCAGTCGGTCGGCCTGCCGCAGGTATGCCGGCCGAAACAGCCCTTGACCTACCTGAACCTGCAAGGCCAGCGCATGTCGGGCGGAGGCAGCTTCGATTTGCGCAACTGGGCCGGCTATGGCGGGGCGACGGTGCCGTTCACCGTGTCCGCCGAAGCCGGGGTGCTGCTTACCAGGTAAAATCGTCCGGGATCTTGTAGTCGGCGTAAGGATCGTCTTCCGCCGGCTGCTCGCTGGCGGCCTTCTTGACCGCGACCACCACTTCCGGCGCGCGTTCGGCGATCTTGTCGGCCACTACCTTCGGCACCAGTTCGGCCGCTCCGTCCAGCACCACGATCACCAGGCGGCCATTGACCAGGTGCTGCTGTACCTTTTCCGACACGTAGATGCGCTCGATCTTGCTGCCGATGGTGAAGTTGTAGGCGACGTCGCCATTGCCCTTCGGCTGGCGGTGCTGTTGCACCATCTGGACCACCTGGGCCATGACGGCTTTCTGGCCGGCGGCCGCATCGCGTTGCGCGTTCAATTCGCGCGCACGCTCGGCGTTCTTGCGCTGCTGCTCCAGCGCCGCCTCGCGCGTCTGGTCCACCGCCTTGGTGCCGCTGCGCAGTTCTTCCTTGTGCTGCCTGGACTTTTCCTGCTGTACCTTGTTGACCTTCTTCTTGTCGACCAGGCCAGCCTTCATCAATTGTTCTTGTAACGAAACCATGTCTAACTCCTTTGTTGCCCGCAGTTTAACAGAGCAGGTATAGTTGCCCCATGAAGAGGCTTATCATTCTCGCAAGCGCATGCGCGGCGCAACTCCCAGCTGCCCGTGCTGGCGAGGCGGATCAACTTGTGGCCCTGGTCAACGCCTGGCGCGCCGCACCAGCCGCCTGCCAGGGCCGGCAGCGGCCCGCCGTGCCAGTGCTGGCGCCGCGCCAGGTATTGTCGCGCATCGCGCTGCGGCCAGGCACCATCCTGCTGGCCGCGCTGGACAGCGCCGGCTACGACCCGGAAGTGGCGGACGCCGTCAATGTGGAAGGTCCCGCCGATGCGCGCAGCGCCTTCGACGCCTTGCGCGAAGCGTATTGCGCCACGCTGGGCAGCACGCGCTACCGCGACATCGGCGCCCATCGCACGGGCAATGAATGGACCATCGTGCTGGCAGCGCCGGCGCCCAACCCCGTCACGTTGGTTCCCGACACTGCGGAAGCGGCACGCGAAGTCTTCAAAGCCACCAATGCGGCCCGCGCCGAAGCCCGCCAGTGCGGCGAGACCTGGATGGAAGCGGCGCCGCCCCTGGCCTGGAACAAGGACCTGGCTGCGGCGGCCCTGGCCCACAGCCAGGACATGGCGCAGCAAAGCTACTTCTCCCACAAGAACAAGCAGGGCAACGAGGTGCCGCAGCGCGCCGAAGCGCAAGGCTACCGCTGGCGCCATATCGGCGAAAACATCTCGCGCGGCCAGACCAGTGCGCAGGAGGCCGTAACGGGCTGGATCAACAGTCCGGGCCACTGCTACAACCTGATGAATGCGCGCTTCACCGAATTCGGCGCCGGCGTCGCCATCCGCCAGGGCAAGCGCCCGGCAGCCTACTGGACCCAGGTGTTCGGCGCCCCGCGCTGAGCTTGACATCTGCCCCCTGCGTATTAGGCTTATCTGATCGGCAGCCTGCGGCATGCCGCTGCAGGTGCCGGTGTTTGGGGGATGTCATGGACACCAAAAAGTTCATCAGTGAAGGCTACAAGCTCTACGCGGCAGGCGACCTGAAAGGCCTGCTGGAACGCTATAACGACGATGCGGAGATGATCAATCCCGACTCCGACTACCTGCCCATAGGTGGCAGCTATCGAGGCAAACAACAGATAGCCGAATTCTTCATGAAGTTGAATGAAACCACACAGTGCACCTACCTCGAACCGAAGACCATGGTGCAGGAAGGCGACACCGTAGTGGTTACCGGCGATTCAAGCTGGGTTGCCCGCGCCACCGGCATCGCCTACGACAATCCGTTTGTCCATGTTTTCAAGATCAGCGGCGATAAGGTCGCCTCGATGCGCGCCTATTACGACACCAGCAAGCTGGAACATGCCCTGCACCCGGCCACCGCCACAGCCCAGGCTGCCGGCAAACCCCTGCACCACTGACAAGGAGAATAAATATGCCGACCGCCCGTGCCCTGCCCTTGGTGCTGTGCCTGGCGGCCGGCGCCCTCCCCGCCGGCTCGCAGGCAGTGCGCGAGCCGGCTTTCGATCCGCTGCTGGATGGCGCGCTGTGCGCCAATCCGGCCGGTGGACGGCCGCTGCTGCTGGCCATGCTGGCGCCGACCGAAACCGCGCCCTTCAAGCCGGTGCAGCAGGCGCGCAAGCCAGGCGAAGATGCCGCGCCGCCTTTGTATAAAGACCTTGGCAAGCTTCATCTTTCAATCACGACGCGCAGCCCGCGCGCCCAGGCCTACTTCGACCAGGGCCTGCGGCTGCTGTTCTCCTTCAACCACGCCGAAGCTGCGCGCGCCTTCCGTGCCGCGCAGCAGGCCGACCCGCAATGCGCCATGTGCCACTGGGGCGAGGCCCTGGTGCTGGGACCGAACATCAACGCACCGATGTTCCCGGAAATGGTGGCGCCGGCCGTCGCGGCCGCCGAGCGCGCGGCGGCCGCGGCCAACACCGCCAGCCCGGTGGAGCAAGCGCTGGTGCGCGCCGTCAACAAGCGCTACGCCGCGCAGGTGCCGGCCGACCGCGCACCGCTGGACCAGGCCTACGCCGCCGCCATGGCCGAAGCCGCACGCAGCTTCCCCAACGACGACACGGTGCAGGTGCTGTTCGCCGAATCGCTGATGGACCTGTCGCCGTGGGACTACTGGGAAGCCGGCGGCGCCAGCCCGAAAGGCCGCACCCAGGAACTGGTCGATGCGCTGGAGCGGGTGCTGGAGCGCAACCCAGGCCACCCCGGCGCCATCCACTACTACATCCATGCGATGGAAGCGTCGACCCATCCCGACAAAGCCCTGCCCTATGCGCGCCAGCTGGCAAAGCAGATTCCCGGCGCCGGCCATATCGTGCACATGCCCTCGCACATCTACTATCGCGTGGGCCTGTACAAGGAAGCGCTGCAGGCAAATATCGACGCCATTGCCGTCGATGAAAAATACTTCCGCGATGCCGCCAGCGACCCGGTGTACAAGGGCGCCTATTATCCGCACAACATCCACTTCGCCATGGTGTCGGCCCTGATGGGCGGCGACGGCAAGGCCACGCTGCAGGCCACGCAGCGGCTGGAGCGCTCGATCAGTCCCGAGCAGCTGCGCGCGATTCCGCCGATGCAGCCGGTACGCGCCGCGCCCTACTTCGCCCATGTGCAGTTCAGCAGCCCGGAAACGCTGCTGGCCCTGCCGGCCCCGGGCGAGGAATTCGTACTGCTGCGCGCGATGTGGCATTACGCGCGCGCCATCGGCTTTGCCCGCAAGGGCATGTGGGACGACGGCCAGCGCGAAGTCGACAGCATTGCCGCCATCGAGCAGAAGGCGGACTTCAAGCCGCTGCTGGATTGGGGCGTGCCCGGCGCCGATATCGTGCGCACCGCGCGCCTGGTCGCGGCGGGCAAGCTGGCCGAAGCGAAAGGCGAACTGCCCAGCGCGATCACGCTGTTCACGCAGGCGGTGGCGGCGCAGGATGCGCTGCCCTATACCGAGCCGCCGTACTGGTATTACCCGGTGCGCCAGTCGCTGGGCGCGGCCCTGCTGAAGGCCGGCAAGCTGGATGAGGCGGAGGCAGCGTTCCGCGCCTCGTTCGCCAGGACGCCAAGCAACGGCTGGGCGCTGCGCGGACTGGTCGAAGTGTACGAGAAGCGCGGCGACCAGGCCGCGGCGGCTGCAACGCGCAAGCGCTTTGCCGCCACCTGGATCGGGCCAAAAGGCGGACCGGAACTGAGCCGCCTGTGAGCGGGAAACTGCGCCGGCATCCCCCAAAAGAGGTATTGCCCACGCCCCCGGATGGGCGATTCGAGCCGGGCGCGGTCTGGCTATTCTTTCAAATGCGTTTTAACCACATTAAGAAAGAAGAGCAAAACCATGCCATCCCCTATCAGCAACCGTCGCCGCAACGTCCTGCTGGGCGCTGCCACTGCCGTCGCCGCCGCCGGCGCTTCCATTTCCGCCTCCGCCGCACCGGCCGCCGCCAAGGCTTCCGCTGCCGTCGGCCGCACCTCCGGCACCTTCACCACGCGCGACGGCGTGGAGATCTATTACAAGGACTGGGGCCCGCGCAATGGGCCGGTAGTGGTGTTCAGCCACGGCTGGCCGCTGAATTCCGATAGCTGGGAATCGCAGATGCTGTTCCTGGCCGACCACGGCTACCGCACCATCGCCCATGACCGCCGCGGCCATGGCCGCTCCAGCCAGCCGTGGGACGGTAATGACATGGACCACTACGCCGACGACCTGGCGCAGCTGCTGGACCTGCTGGACGTGAAGAACGCAGCGCTGTTCGGCTTCTCGACCGGCGGCGGCGAAGTGGCGCGCTACCTGGCCCGCCATGGCAGCAAGCGCGTGGCCAAAGCCGGCCTGATTTCCGCCGTGCCGCCGCAGATGCTGAAGACCGCATCCAATCCGAACGGCCTGCCGATGGAAGTGTTCGACGGCATCCGCGCCGCGTCGCTCAAAGACCGCTCGCAGTTCTACCTGGACCTGGCTTCCGGCCCGTTCTACAACTTCAACCGCCCTGGCGCCAAGCCATCGCAAGGCATGATCAACGCCTGGTGGATGGCAGGCATGATGGCCGGCCACAAAAACACCTACGACTGCATCAAGGCCTTCTCGGAAACCGACTTCACCGCCGACCTGAAGAAGATCGAGATCCCGATGCTGGTGCTGCACGGCGACGACGACCAGATCGTGCCGATCGACGCTTCCGCCAAATCGGCCGCCAAGCTGCTGAAGAACGCCAAGCTGGTGGTGTATCCGGGCGCGCCGCACGGCCTGACCGACACCCACAAGGACAAGCTGAACGCCGACCTGCTGGCCTTCATCAAGGGCTAATCGATGGAACGCAAACTGACCACCGCAGCCGGCGCGCCGGTCGCGGACAACCAGAACGTGGAAACCGCGGGCCCGCGCGGCCCCATGCTGCTGCAGGACGTGTGGCACCTGGAGAAGCTGGCCCACTTCCACCGCGAGGTGATCCCGGAGCGGCGCATGCACGCCAAGGGTTCCGGTGCCTTCGGCACCTTCACCGTGACGCACGACATCACGCGCTACAGCAAGGCCGCGCTGTTCGGCGCCGTCGGCAAGAAAACCGAGGTCTTTGCCCGCTTTTCCACCGTGGCCGGCGAACGCGGCGCGGCCGACGCGGAACGCGATATCCGCGGCTTCGCCGTCAAGTTCTACACCGAACAGGGCAACTGGGACGTGGTGGGCAACAACACCCCGGTGTTCTTCATGCGCGATCCGCTGAAGTTCCCGGACCTGAACCACGCCGTCAAGCGCGACCCGCGCACGAACCTGCGCAGCGCGGAAAACAACTGGGACTACTGGACCCTGCTGCCGGAAGCGCTGCACCAGGTGACCATCGTGATGAGCGAGCGCGGCATACCGGCCTCGTACCGCCACATGCACGGCTTCGGCAGCCACACCTTCAGCTTGATCAACGCCGCCGGCGAGCGGCACTGGGTCAAGTTCCACTTCATTACCCAGCAAGGCATCGTCAACCTGAGCGACGAGGAAGCGGCGGCCCTGATCGCCAAGGACCGCGAGTCCTCGCAGCGCGACCTGTTCGAAGCGATCGAACGCGGCGAGTATCCGCGCTGGACGCTGAAGGTGCAGCTGATGACGGAGCAGCAGGCCGCGCAGGCGACCTTCAACCCGTTCGACCTGACCAAGGTCTGGCCGCACAAGGACTACCCGCTGCATGAAGTGGGCGTGCTGGAACTGAACCGCAATCCGGACAACTACCACGCCGACGTCGAGCAGGCCGCCTTCACGCCGGCCAACGTGGTGCCGGGCATCGGCTTCTCGCCCGACCGCATGCTGCAATCGCGCCTGTTCGCCTACGGCGACGCCCAGCGCTACCGCCTGGGTGTCAACCACCACGCGATTCCCGTCAACACCCCACGCTGCCCGTTCCACAGCTACCACCGCGACGGCGCCATGCGCGTCGACGGCAACCAGGGCGGCACCATCGGCTACGAGCCGAACTCCAAAGGCGAATGGCAGCAACAAGCCGCCTACGCCGAACCGCCGCTGGCGGTCGAAGGCGCCGCCGCGCGCTGGGACCACCGCGCCGACGACGACTACTACAGCCAGCCGCGCGCCCTGTTCCGCCTGATGGACGAGCAGCAGCGCCAGGCCCTGTTCGACAACACCGCGCGTTCGCTGGCCGGCGTGCCGCTGCCTATCCAGCAGCGCCACATCGAAAACTGCAACAAGGCCGATGAAGCCTACGGCGCCGGCGTGTCCGCCGCGCTCGACAAGCTGCGCCCACTCTGGTAACTCACTTAAAAGGAAACAACATGACCATCACCGCCAAAGCCACTCCAGGTTCCATGCTGCTGTCGCCGCAAGACCACACCCTGATCATGATCGACCACCAGTCGCAGATGGCGTTCGCCACCCACTCGATCGACGCGGTACAGCTGCGCAACAACGCGGCCCTGGTGGCGCATGCCGCTGCCGGCTTCAAGGTGTCGACCATCGTCACCACCGTGGCCGAGAAAAGCTTCTCCGGCCCGGTCTTCGACGAGATCAAGGACGCCTTCCCCGGCGCCGAAATCACCGACCGCACCTCGATGAACACCTGGGAAGACGAGAACGTGATCCGCCGCGTCAACGCCATCGGCAAGAAGCGCATCGTGCTGGCCGGCCTGTGGACCGGCGTCTGCATCGTCGGCCCGGCGCTGTCGGCGCTGGACCAGGGCTTCGAGGTGTACGTGATCGCCGATGCCTGCGGCGACGTCTCCACCGAAGCGCACGAGCGCGCCATGGAGCGCATGGTGCAGGCCGGCGCGCGTCCAATGACCTCGCTGCAGTACCTGCTGGAACTGCAGCGCGACTGGGCCCGCACCGATAGCTATGAACTGACCACCGGCATTGCCAAGAAATTCGGCGGCGCCTACGGCCTGGGCATCATCTACGCCCAGACCATGTTCCACGCCAAGGAAGGCCAGTGAAGATTTATCTTCTCTCGCTGGGTGCCGGCCTGCTGGCCGGCATCCTGTA
>Ga0209050_1000262_pt1 | contig 112798 bp, 114 predicted proteins | sample Araplavi_mTSA_r2_FD_184276 | JGI IMG/M metagenome (GOLD analysis project Ga0209050, IMG submission 184276) | Arabidopsis root microbial communities from North Carolina, USA - plate scrape MF_Cvi_mTSA_r2 (SPAdes) (version 2) | ecosystem: Host-associated > Plants > Roots > Endosphere | place...
CGCCTGGGGCAGGGTCTCGGACGCGGCCGGGGTGGCAGTTGCGGTCTGTCCCTCCGGGCTGTCCTTGCCCGAGCAGGCGGCGAGCGAAAGGCCGAGGGCAGCCAGAAGCGGGAGAGCGAGATGGTCCTTGCGCATGTGTCCTTCCTGGCCCTTCAGGCGAGAAGCTCGATGGCGGCCCGCACGCGGCGGGAAGCGGGATCGAGCTGGTAGATATAGCCGTCGCTGTAGCGGTAGAGCGCCTCCGGTCCGTCGCGGTACTGATCGCGCCAAGCGGCGGGGAGGTTGTAGACGTCATGGCCCGGCGGCATCATCTGGCCGATCCGGATCGGGGCGCCGAGCAGGATCGCGGCGACCCCGGAGATCGCGCTGCCGTCGCCCTTCATCCGGTAGATCGTCCGGTCGTAATAGCGCCAGGTGCCTTCGCCGCCGAGGCCATAGTAGCGGGTGTAGTAGTCCGGCAGGGCGACCGGCTTGTAGCTGCCGGGCCAAGGCTGGCCGACCGCGAGGCCGCCGCCGAGCAGCGGCAAGTAGCCGACCACGCCGTTGCCGCCTTCCGTCCCGTCGGCAGCAGGCGCGTTTGCCGCGCCGAGGCGCAGCAGGTAGCCGCCCTCGAAGCGGGCCTGGGTGTCGTCGGCCCAGGCGGGGGAGAACCAGCCGGGATCGTGCCAGGCCTTTTCCGGCGGATGGGTGCGCGGCGGCAGCACGCAGCCGGGATACTTCCCGGAGATCGCGGCGGGGCAGCCGGTGAAGGTCGGGGCGGCGGCGGGCGGGTTCCAGGCGAAGTCCTGCGCGCGGGTGAGCACATGGACGCGGTCGCTGGTGGGCACGGGGAACTCGCGGCCGTCCGAATCCTTAAATGTGGTTGCGGCGGCGTCTTTGCGGGCCTGTTCCTGCTGGCGTTGCTCCCGCGCGGCGGTGACGCGGTTCTGCGCTTCGGCCTGCCCGGATTGTTGCGCTACCGAAATGCCGATCGCCAGCGGGGCGATCAGGGTCAGGCCGGTCATCCCGGCGAGAAAAGTCCACGTTCTCGGCATCGCTGCTTCTCCTTCGAGGGGCGCAACGCGGCGGGACGATAGCCGTTCCCGCGCAATTTGTCGCCAGCCGTCGCAGCGGAACGTCGCGCGGTAAGAGCATGTTAGCCAGTGAAAAGGGCGCCCGGATTGCTCCGGGCGCCCCACTCGGCGAACTGAGGCTCCTTCCTTGAAAGGAAGGAAGCGCGATCAGGCGCTGTAGTACATGTCGAACTCGACGGCCGACGGCGTGGTTTCCCAGCGCAGCACTTCCGGCCACTTCAGTTCGAGGTAGGATTCGATCTGATCCACGGTGAACACGCCGCCTTCGAGAAGGAAGGCATGGTCGGCCTGGAGCGAATCGAGCGCTTCACGCAGCGAACCGCAGACGGTCGGCACTTCGGCGAGTTCGGCCGGCGGCAGATCGTAGAGGTTCTTGTCCATGGCTTCGCCCGGATGGATCTTGTTCTTGATCCCGTCGAGACCGGCCATGAGCAGCGCGGCGTAGCAGAGGTAGGGGTTGGCCATCGCGTCGGGGAAGCGGAATTCCACGCGCTTCGCCTTGTCGCCCGCACCGTAGGGGATGCGGCACGAGGCCGAGCGGTTGCGGGCCGAATAGGCCAGCAGAACCGGGGCTTCGTAGCCCGGCACCAGGCGCTTGTAGCTGTTGGTGGTCGGGTTGGTGAAGGCGTTCAGGGCCTTGGCGTGCTTGATGACGCCGCCGATGAAGTAGAGGCACATGTCGGAAAGACCGGCATAGCCGTTACCGGCGAACAGCGGGCTGCCCTTGTCCCAGATCGAGATGTGGGTGTGCATGCCCGAGCCGTTGTCCTTCATGATCGGCTTCGGCATGAACGTGGCGGTCTTGCCATAGGCCTGCGCGACCATGTGCACGACGTACTTGTAGATCTGCATGCGGTCGGCGGTCTGGACCAGCGTGCCGAAGGTCAGGCCGAGTTCGTGCTGGGCAGCGGCCACTTCGTGGTGGTGCTTGTCGCAGGGCAGGCCCATTTCGAGCATGGTGGTGACCATCTCACCGCGGATGTCGACGGCCGAGTCGACCGGAGCGACCGGGAAGTAGCCGCCCTTGGCGCGCGGACGGTGGGCGAGGTTGCCGGTGTCGTAGTCGCGGTTCGAGTTGCCGGGCAGCTCGATGTCGTCGATCTTGAAGCCGTTGCCTTCGTAGCCGTCGTAGAACTTCACGTCGTCGAACATGAAGAATTCGGCTTCGGGGCCGACGTAGACGGTGTCACCGAAACCGGCCGACTTGACGAACGATTCGGCGCGCTTCGCGGTCGAGCGCGGGTCGCGGGCGTAGAGGTCGCCGGTCGAGGGTTCCACGATGTCGCAGAACAGGATGAGCATCGGGGTGGCCGAGAACGGATCGACGTAGACGGCGTCGAGGTCGGGCTTGAGGATCATGTCCGACTCGTTGATGGCCTTCCAGCCCTCGATAGACGAACCGTCGAACATCAGGCCGTCTTCCAGCTCGTCCTCGCCGAGGATCGAAGCGACCATGGTGAGGTGCTGCCACTTGCCCTTCGGGTCGGTGAAACGCAGGTCAACCCACTCGATCTCTTCGTCCTTGATGCGCTTGAGGACGTCCTTTGCACTCGCCATTAGAGTAGTCTCCAGTGATGCTCTTCCGATCCCGAAAGAGACTTTGATGTTGCATTGACCACGGGACGTTTCGGGCTTTCTCGCCGTTTCTTCCCGATCCGGCCGCAGCCGGGCAATCTGTTTCCGGCGCAGGCCGGACGGATATTACACGATAGGTATTACAGGGCGTCGTCGTCGCGCTCGCCGGTGCGGATGCGCACGGCGGTTTCGATGGGAACGACGAAGATCTTGCCGTCACCGATGCGGCCGGTCTGCGCGGCGTCGGCAATGGCTTCGACCACGCGTTCGGCCAGCGCGTCGGGGACGACCACTTCGAGCTTCACCTTGGGCAGGAAGTCGACGACATATTCGGCGCCGCGATAGAGCTCGGTATGGCCCTTCTGGCGGCCGAAGCCCTTGGCTTCGGTCACGGTGATGCCCGAGACGCCAACTTCGTGCAGTGCTTCCTTCACTTCGTCCAGCTTGAACGGCTTGATGATAGCTTCGATCTTTTTCACGCCAGTGTTGACCCCTGCATGGTCCCGGATTTTTTCCGAAGACAATTCCGGTCCGGGAACCAGATGCCTCGCGCGCGATTCCTATCAAGAATCGTGCCAGTGCGGATGGCCCCCTCGTAGGCCAAGTGTGCAGCCGCGAAAAGACGGTAATCGTCGCTTTCGACAGGGTGAACGCACTGACTCGGGCAGGCGGAGCCCCGGTTGGCGACATTATGTGTTCAAGATTCGGGCACGCCCTGCCTTAAAATTGTGCACAGGGGTGTAAGAGGGCTTGTGGAACCTAACTCCCTAACCTCCTCATTGCGAGCAATGTTGAAGAGCGGGGCGAGGCTGCGCTCCCCGTAAGCTAACGCAAGAAGGCGCCGGAAACCGCTTGGTCTCCGGCGCCTTCTTTTGCGCTCACGAAATGTCGGTCCTGTTACAGCCTCAGGCCGGCGGTCTCGGGAAGACCGGCCATGAGGTTGAGGTTCTGCACCGCCGCGCCGCTGGCGCCCTTGCCGAGGTTGTCGAGCAGGGCGACCATGCGGGCCTGCGAACCGTCCTTCGCGCCGAGCACCCGCAGGGCCAGCGTATCGACCGGCGCCATCGAGGCGCGCAGCAGGAGTTCGTCGGGCTGGTCGTCGACGACCGTGACGATCTCGCTGCCCGCGTAGAATTCGGCGAGCGCGGCACGCAGCGCGGCCGGATCGCCCGCTTTCGGCATCATCGACAGATGCAGCGGCACTTCCACCAGCATGCCGCGATGCGCGGGAACCACGGCGGGGGCGAAGATCGGCGCGTGGGTCAGGCCGACATGGGCGGTCATTTCCGGCACATGCTTGTGGCCGAGCGCCAGGCCATAGGCGCGGAAGGCGATGTCGCGGTCTTCCTCGAAGTGCGCGATCAAGGCCTTGCCGCCGCCCGAATAGCCCGAGACGGCGTGGCAGACGTAAGGCCAGTCGGCGGGCAGCAGGCCTGCCCGGACCAGCGGCGCGACGAGGGCGATGAAGCCGGTCGGGTAGCAGCCGGGATTGCTGACGAAGCGCGCGGCGGCGACGGTCTCGCGGCCGACGACTTCGGGAAACCCGTAAGTCCAGTCCGGCGCAACGCGGTGCGCCGAGGAGGCGTCGATCACGCGGGTCGTGTCATTGCGGATCATGCCGACGGCGGCCCTGGCGGCATCGTCGGGCAGGCAGAGGATCACGAAGTCCGCCGCGTTCAGCGCTTCGGCGCGGGCGGCGTCGTCCTTGCGGCGGGCATCGTCGAGGACGATCAGCTCGAATTCGGCGCGGCCCGCGAGCCGTTCGGCGATTTCCAGGCCGGTGGTCCCGGCGGCGCCGTCGATGAAGACCGTCTTCGTCATCAGGCCTGAGCCTCCAGAGTGTCGAGCAGGGCATAGCCGACCTGGCCATCCTCGCCGAGCTGGCCCCAGGCCCAGCTGCCCGCGATGTCGAGAACGTTGAACGTCTCGCCCGCCGGAAGCTCGCGAATCGCCTCGGCATCAGCGCGGCTCATCGTGCGCAGCACGGCGCCGGGCAGGACCTTGTGCGGCATCGGCACCGCATAGTGCGGCACGAAATAGAGACCGGCCAGCTTGATATGCGCCAGATCGCCGCGCACGGGAAGGCATCCGGGATCCGCGGTCACGCTCGGCCCGGTCATGGCAAGCAGTCCATCGATCCGGGGAGGGCGGGTGTAGGAATCCTCAGTGGCCAACGCGGGTGCTACTCCAAATGCAAAGATGCGCGCGCTTAGCGGGGGCATGGCAAAGACGCAAGTTCAGCCGTGTTCGCCGGTGTAGCGCCGCTGCAACATCCGCCATGCCGCGCGCAGGCCGAGGGCGTCGCCGCCCTTGGGCCGACCGGGCTTGGCGGCGGGGCGCCAGGCGAACGTATCGAAGTGCGCCCAGTCCAGGCCCTTGGGCACGAAGCGGTCCATGAACAGCGCCGCCGTGCTCGCGCCCGCGAAGCCGCTGGAACCGGCATTGTTGATGTCGGCGATGTCCGATTTCAGGTATTCGCGGTAGCCGTCGTAGAGCGGCAGGCGCCAGCAGGGGTCGTCCACCGCGAGACCGGCTTCGAGGATATCCTGCGCGGTCTTGTCCTCGCGGGTGAACAGCGCGGGCAGATCCGGACCGACGGCGACGCGGGCGGCGCCGGTCAGCGTGGCGAAGTCGATCAGGAGTTCCGGTTCCTTCTCGCCCGCGCGGGTGAGCGCGTCGCCCAGGATCAGGCGGCCTTCGGCGTCGGTATTACCGATCTCCACGGTGATTCCCGCGCGGCTGCGCAGGACGTCGCCGGGGCGGAAGGAATTGCCCGAGATCGCGTTTTCGACTGCCGGGATCACGAGGTGGAGCCGCACCGGCAGCTTCGCGCCCATGATCAGGCGGGCGAGAGCGAGGGCATGGGCAGCGCCGCCCATGTCCTTCTTCATCAGCAACATGCCCGCGCCGGGCTTGATGTCGAGACCGCCCGAATCGAAGCAGACGCCCTTGCCGACGACGGCGATCTTCGGATGCGTGGGATCGCCCCATTCCAGCTCGATCAGGCGCGGGGCATGGGCGCGGCCCGCCGCGCGGCCCACCGCGTGGACCATCGGATATTCGCGTTCGAGCATTTCGCCGCGGGTGATCTTCACCTCGGCGCGGAAGGCCTTGGCCAGCGACTCGGCTTCGGATTCGAGCTGGCCCGGACCCATGTCCTCGGCGGGCGTGTTGACGAGGTCGCGGACGAGCTCGATCGCCTCGGCCTCGGCGATCACGGCGTCGATCGCTTTGATCTCAGTGGTGAGGAGAATGCGCGGGCCTTCCTCGGAGGGTTCGGAAAGGTAGCGGTCGAAGCTGTACTGTCCGGCGATCCAGCCGAGCGCGGCCTTGCCGGGTTCTCCCGAAGCGCGGCGGTAGGTCCCGGCGGGGAGCACATCGGCCAGTTTCGCGAGGCACCAGGTGGAAAGAGCGGCGGGATCGGCCACGCCCGCGACGACGAACCAGCCGTCGCCGTCGGGCAGGATCGCGTGACTGCCCGCGCTGCCGGTGAACTTCTGCGCTTCGAGCGCGGCGCGCTGGGGAACCGACAGGCCCTTGATGAATTGCTCGTACCCGTCCTTGGGCCGATCTTTCGCGACGAGATGGATGGCGACGGCCTTCTGGCCGCGATCGGGCTGAATCAATGCGTTCTTGTCGGTCATGGTTCCATTCTCTAGCCTTGCCGCAAGCATGAGCCGAGAGGGAAAATGATGCGATCTGGTGCCTGGTATCTTGTCTCGATTGCAAGCGCGGCCTTGCTGGTGAGCGGCTGCAAGGGCGAGAAGCCCGCGCCTGCGGCGTCGGAAACCACTCCGAGCACGGTGGAGACGGCGAGCGAAGCCGCTTCCGAGCCTGCCTCCGAAGCCAGCGAAGTCCCCGTAGGCGGCGGACGCGCGGAAAAAGTGGAGAATGACACCTACGAGTTCAGCTACGCTTATCCCGATGCCGCAGGCGCGATTCCGGGGTTGAAGGCGAACCTCGACAAGCAGCTTGAGGCATCGCGTGCGGATCTTGCGAGCAGCGCGAAGGACGGCCAGTCCGAAGCGAAGAAGAATGACTTCCCCTACCACGCCTACAGCTACGGCGAGGAATGGAAGGTCGTCACCAGCCTGCCCGGCTGGCTCTCGCTTTCCTCGGAGACCTATACTTATTCGGGCGGCGCGCATGGCATGACCACGTTCGATGCCCTGCTGTGGGACCGCCATGCCGACGCGGCCCGGAAGCCCGTCGACCTCTTCACCAGCAAGGAAGCGCTGTCGAAGGCGATCCGCACCCCGTTCTGCGCCGCGCTCGACAAGGAGCGGGTCAAGAAGCGCGGCGGCCCCATCGACAAGAGCGACGAGATGTTCTCCGAATGCATCGATCCGGTCGAGCAGGTGGTGATCCTGGGATCTACCAACAGGCAGACGTTCGACCGTATCGGCCTGCTGGTGGCACCCTACAATGCCGGGCCTTATGCCGAGGGCAGCTACGAGGTGACGGTGCCGGTGACCGGCGCGGTCATGGCGGCGCTGAAACCGCAATACCGGTCGAGTTTCTCGGTGGGGAAGTAAGAGGTCACTCCCGATCTCGCAATTTGCGCGCACAATCGTTATGTAGGCTCCATGACCGAATACCAGATCGTCGAACCCGGAAGCGAAACCGTCCTGCGCGACGGCACCATCAAGCTGCACGGCCCCGAGGGCTTCGAGGGCATGCGCAAGGCAGGCCGCCTTGCCGCGATGATCCTCGACGAGATCGCGCCGATGGTGCAGCCCGGCGTCACCACTGCCGCCATCGACGACAAGGTTCGCGAACTGACGCTGGATGGTGGCGCGGTGCCTGCCACGCTCGGCTACCGGGGCTATGCGCATTCGTGCTGCATCTCGATCAACCATGTCGTTTGCCACGGCATTCCGTCGGAAAAGACGATCAAGGACGGCGATATCGTCAATATCGACGTGACCCCGCTGCTTGATGGCTGGCACGGCGACACCAGCCGGATGTATCTTGCCGGTGACGTTTCGCTGAAAGCGCGCCGTCTGGTCGATGTGACCTATGAATGCCTGATGATCGGCATCGAGCAGGCCAAGCCCGGCAACCGCGTGGGTGACATCGGCGCGGCGATCCAGGCCTATGCCGAATCGTTCCGCTACGGCGTCGTCCGCGAATTCTGCGGTCACGGCCTCGGCCGCCTGTTCCATGATGCGCCTGAAGTGGTCCATGCCGGTCGTCCCGGCACTGGCCCGCTGCTGAAGCCCGGCATGTTCATGACCATCGAGCCGATGATCAATCTCGGCAAGCCGCCGGTGAAGCTGCTGGCCGACGGCTGGACGGCGGTGACGCGCGACAAGTCGCTGTCGGCGCAGTTCGAGCACTCTATCGGCATTACCGAGACTGGGTGTGAGATCTTCACGAGCAGTTCCAAGGGACTGCACAAGCCGCCTTACGCCTGATTTTTGCGAAGGAGGGGCGTTCTTCTCCTGGTTTGCGCTTTCATTGTGCCACTCCACCCCGGTTTGACCGGCGGAATGGATGCTGAACCGTGCGCAAAGCGCCGCAGGCTATAAAGGTCGTTTCCCGCAAGGAGCGCACCCCGTTGCTGCGCGCGCAGGGTAGACAGTCTTGGGGGTGCAGGGGGGCTAAGCTCCCCTGCTTTTCTCTTTCTCCCCTTCAAGCCGCCAGAGCCGCCGAAGGCTTGCTCAGCAGCGCCAGCAGCGAGATGCGGTTGAAGAACCACATGCGTTGCAGTTCGAGGCCGCTGTATTTTCGCAGGGTGTTGGCGAAAGTATAGGGCGTGTACCAGACGTTGTGGTCGGGGTGGACGCCTTCGAGGAAGGTCTCGGTTTCCGGCACATAGTCGAAGTGGCGGGCGCGGCACTGGAAGGCGTCGGGCACGGAAATGAGGAAGAGGCCCGCGTCCACCGCCTCGATCCGGCCGAGGAAGTCGGAAACGTCGGGGACGTGTTCCATGACTTCGGGGACGAGTACCACGTCGTAGCGGTCGGTCACTTGCGCGAAATCGGTGAAGAGCTGTCCTTTCACGAAGGGTCGCAGCTGTTCGAGTGCCTCGCCGTGGGGGTCGAGTCCGTCGAGCCGGGCGCAGTGCGCTTCGAGGCGGACGTGGAGGGAAGTGCGCGGATCGGTGATCGGCCAGTCCGCGCAGCCGACGTGGAGCACGCGCTGGCCGGATAGCAGGCTGGCGAAGACCTCCATCCGGTCCAGCGAGGCGAGTTCCGATCCCACCGGCACCCGCTGGAGGAAATAGGGCGCGTGGATGCGTTCGAGGGGCGAGCTTGCGGGCAGTTCGGGAGATGGCGGCGGCAAAGGCGGCGGCGGGGATGCGATCTCGCGCACGTCGGCCTTGTGCATGTCCGCGTAAGTGCGCAGCGTCGAGCCCCAGAGCTGGTGCGCATAGACCGGATCGCGGCCTTCGTAAGTGACGCCGGTGAAGTGGCGCGGGATGAACGTGTGGCTGGGGTAGATCCGCAGCGGGCTATAGGCGAACTTGCGGTAGCAGTCGGTCAGGCGCTGCGGTCCCACGGTTTTCCACGCCATGTCCTCGATCACCGAGGGGCTGGCGGCGATGTCCTCGACGATCCGTTTCACGAAAGCATTGCCTGCCTCGCAGCCGAAATAGCCTGCCGCGATCAGGCCGGGGCGGGCGATCTCGCTTTCCCAGCAGGCGAAGGCCTCGCAGTCGAGCAGGTCATCGTCGAGTGGGCGCAGGCAGATGGAATCGGCATCGAAGACCAGTCCGCCGTGTTCGAGCAGGATTTCCCAGCGCATCATATCGGCCACGCCGTTGAGTTCGCGCGGGGCCATTGCGGCCATGTGGCGGGCGTTGATCCAGTCGTGCCCTTCCAGCTCGGCATTGCCCCAGAGGCGGAATTCCCAGTCGGGATGGGCTTCCTGCCAGGTCCGGATGCAATTGTCGGGGCGGCGGGATTCGTCGCCGACCCAGATGAAATGGAAGCATTTCGGAATCATCGCGGCGTTTCCCGGCGGACGAGGGGTGTCCCTTCCGGGGCTAAGGCGACAGAGTGAAGCAAGTCCGAAGGCGGGCTAGGCATTCACGCGTAAATGGGCCTGCTCACGGGGGAACGGAGCAGGCCCATCCCCCTCCGGGAGAGGGAGAAGCGATCAGCCGGAGCGGCACGCAAGTGCGGAAGTGTGCCGCTCCGGGCGGGCGACCTCCGGGGGTTTCGAGGTCAGTCCCGCGGGATGATCCAACGGATCGTCCCCAGGTAATTGCCGGCGACCGGCTGGCCGTCGGCATTGGTGGCCGGTTCGAACCGGGCACGCCTGCTGACATATTTGCAGGTGGCCTCGTCGAGGCCGGTATAGCCGCTCGACGCGACGATGGTGCATTGGCCGACGCGGCCGCGCTCATCGATGTCGAGCCTGAAACGGACGCTGCCCTGGTGTTCGGCGCGCAAGTCTGCGGTGGGATAGTCCTGCGTCGTCACCCAGCCGGAGGCCGTATTGCGCGGCAGGGCGCCCTTGGGCTGGAACCGGGCCGGAGTTTCGGTCGGCGTTGGGAGGGCGATGGCGACCCTCTCCGTCTCGAACGCGGTCGGGGTGGCGGTGGGGGTGGTCGTCGCAACCTGGACCGGATCGTTCACCGGAACCGGAATGCGCGGCGCGGGCGCGGTCAGCAGCGGCTGGTCCACCGGCTGATCGGGCTGAACTTTGGGTTCGGGCGGCGGCGGCATGGGAATGGGTTCGAGCTTGATCTGCGTGGCTTCGGTATGCTTGGGCGGATCGCTCTTGAGCATGGTGACGGCAAAACCGTTGACGAGAGCGATAACAAGTCCGCCCTGGATCAAGGCCACTATGCCGCCGGTAAAGGCCTTCTGATGATTGTTGGAATGTCGATCGGCGTAGGACATCGGCAATCCTTTCCCATGGGTGCACCGCGTTCTTGCGACGCCTGCTTGCGGTTCATCGCAAGTCCGGTGCACTTCATGGATAGAAGATTATCACGAACCGGTCCGATTCAAACGAATTTATATTAAGCGGGACATCTATTTAACCAAGCTAGGTGATCATCGTCTTGGTTAGTGTCTCACTCAACGAACCGCGGCGATGGCCTTCTGCCGGCGGCGCTGCACCGAACTGCCGAGACCGATAGCCTCGCGATACTTTGCCACCGTGCGGCGGGCGAGTTCGAAGCCCTTGCCCTTGAGCAAGTCCACCAGCGTATCGTCGGAGAGGATCGCCTTGGGGTCTTCGGCATCGATCAGCTGGCGGATCGCCGCCTTCACCGCCTCGGCCGACGCACCTTCGCCGCTCGCTGCCGCCACGCCGGAGGTGAAGAAGAACTTCAGCTCGTAGGTGCCGCGCGGGCAGTTCAGGTACTTGTTGGAGGTCACCCGGCTGACGGTCGATTCGTGCATGCCGATGGCCTCGGCCACGGTGCGCAGGGTGAGCGGGCGAAGCTGCGACACGCCCTGGCGGAAGAAGCCTTCCTGCTGCTTCACCAGTTCGCTGGCGACCTTGAGGATGGTCTTCTGCCGCTGGTCCAACGCTTTTATCAGCCAGTTGGCGTCGGCCAGCTTGTCGGAAAGCCAGGCGCGCGAGGTCTTGTCGGGGCAATTGCCCTTGAGTTCGACATAATAGCTGCGGTTGACGATCAGGCGCGGCAGGCTGGCCTGGTTCACGGCCACGTTCCAGCCGCCCCCGTCGTCGCCATCGGCGCGCGCGGTGACGAGGATGTCGGGCGTCACCGCCGCGCTCGTCTCGCCGCCGAAGCGCAGGCCGGGCTTGGGATCGTAGCCGCGCAGTTCGGCCAGCATGTCGGCGAAGTCCTCGTCATCCACGCCGCAGAGGCGCTTGAGCCGGGCGAGATCGCCGCGCGCCAGCAGATCGAGGTTCTCGATCAGGCGGGCCATGCAGGGGTCGTGGCGGTCGGCCTCGCGGGCCTGGAGGGCGATGCATTCGGACAAAGTGCGGGCGCCGACGCCGGTGGGGTCGAGCGTCTGCACGACGGCGAGCGCGGCTTCGGCCGCTTCGCGCTCGACGCCGAGGTCTTGCGCCACTTCGAGGAGGGTGATCGGCAGGTAGCCCGCGTCGTCGAGCTGGCCGATGATGTAACGGGCGATGGCGGCAGTGAGCGGGTCGGCGGTGGCGGTGCCGACTTGCGCTTCCAGATGGGCGGTGAGCGAGGTTTCGCCGCTGCCGCGCTCGTCTATCCTGGCGTCGATGCCGGGCAGGTCCTCGCCAGAGCCGGACCGCAGATCGGCGGACCATTCGCCGGTGTCGCGGTCGCGGTCGAGCGCACTGGTGTCGATATCGAGCGGCCGGTCGTCCTCGCCGCGCCCTTCACCGATGAGCCGGTCCACCGGGGAGTCTTCGAGCGTGGTGCGCCGGGCTTCTTCCGGGGCTTCGCCTGTTTCGAGCGCCGGGGAAGCGGGTTCACCGCCGAGGTCGAGCAGCGGGTTGGCTTCCAGGGACTCGCCGATGAAAGCCTCGATCTCGAGGTTGGACAGCGCCAGCAGCTTGATCGCCTGCTGGAGCTGCGGCGTCATCACCAGTGACTGACTTTGCCTGAGATCCAGGCGAGGCCCCAGTACCACGGACTAGAGAGCCTGCGGACAGGAGCCTTTCGACAGGCGTGCGCCTGCCGCGAGGGTCACAGCGTGAAGCCTTCGCCGAGGTAGAGGCGGCGCACGTTCTCGTCGGCGACCAGGGCTTCCGGGCTGCCCGCGAAGAGCACCTGGCCGCCGTAGATGATGCAGGCGCGATCGACGATATCGAGCGTTTCTCGCACGTTGTGGTCGGTGATGAGCACGCCGATGCCGCGCGTCTTCAGGTCCTTCACGAGGTCGCGGATGTCGGAGATCGAGAGCGGGTCGATACCGGCGAAGGGTTCGTCCAGCAGCATGATCGAGGGCTTGGCGGCCAGCGCGCGGGCGATTTCGCAGCGGCGGCGCTCACCGCCGGACAGGGCCATGGCCGGGCTGGAGCGCAGGCGGGTGAGGCCGAATTCTTCGAGCAGGCGTTCCAGTTCGCTGGCGCGCACATGCTTGTCCGGCTCGTTGAGTTCGAGCACGGCGCCGATGTTCTGCTCCACCGTGAGGCCGCGGAAGATCGAGGTTTCCTGCGGCAGGTAGCCGAGGCCGAGGATCGCGCGGCGGTACATCGGTAGGCGCGTCACGTCGACGCCGTCCATCAGGATGCGGCCCGAGTCGGGGCGCACCAGACCCATGATCGAATAGAAGCAGGTGGTCTTGCCCGCGCCGTTCGGGCCGAGCAGGCCGAGCACTTCGCCCTTGGCGACCGAGAGCGAGATGTCGGTGAGGACGGCGCGCTTGTCGTAGCTCTTGGCGATCGAGATCACTTCGAGCCCACCCGCTTCGGCGACGGTGGGCACGTGATGGCTTGCCGAAGCGGCGGCCTGTGCGGGAAGTTCGGTGGTTCCGGTCATCTTCAGAGCGGTTTACGCACCAGCCGGTGCCTCGGCAAGTCGGCATTCGACCGATATCGAGCCGATTGGCAGGTTTCCTGCATGGTCCGGCGTGGAGGGGCGGGCGGGGACGACGGTAGATGGGAAATCGGCGAATGGGAAATCGGCAGTGGCGAGACAGGCCATCGAACGGAAGATCGACCGTGGCTGGAACCGGACGGCTTTTGGAACCGCGTAACAATCTTGCGGTTTCATAGGGTGAACTTGAAATCCGCAGCATCAAGTGATCTAGTGGATTTCGGGGATGGCGACTGGAGACGGTCGCCCAAGTTCGGGCCGAATTTCGTCTGCGGGAAAACGGGCCCGGAAAAAATCGGTGTCGCAGACGGACGGGAAACGACGATGGACAGGACCGGCAAGCATGACGTGATGCCAAATAATCCGGGACAGACGAATCTGGGTTCAGGCTGGGGCGCGCCCGGCAGTCTGCCGGACAAACCCGTGGCGCCCGAAGGCGGTTCGCGGAAAGACTGGGCCAAGGCCGACTGGCGCCGCAGGATGAGCGACAATATTGCCTATGCCCTGCTGGTCTATACCGCCTTGCAGATCTTCGTCACCGTCGGCGCGCTCAAGACGCACGGCGAGTCGCTGCTGCCCTATCTGGCGCTCGTCATCCTGGTCGTCGCGATCATTCCGGCCTGCCGCCGGTTCGAGGCGCGCTGGAACCGGCTCGACGACCGGCAGGCCCACGATCCGGCGATGGCGCCTTACTACCGCCGCGACCGCCTGCTGCTCTGGCTGCTGGCGATCGGCCTGCCCTTCGCGATCACCGGGCTGTTCAAGGGGCTTTCTCTGCTGGTGAAATGAGCGGATTCCACGCGGGATTTGCGCTCCGCCCTCGCGGCGGTTAGGGCTGCGCTCCCCCACCCGCTCGGGGATCTGGAGACCGCTAGAAGATGCTCAGCCCACAGGAAGCGCTAGGCCGCGCTCAGGACCTCGTCGACCGCGCGCGCAAGGCCGGCGCCGATGCCGCCGATGCCGTGTTCGGCGCCAGTTCGTCCGAGGGTATCCAGGTCCGGCTGGGCAAGCTCGAAGATGTCGAGCGCTCCGAAAGCGAGCATATTTCGCTGCGGGTCTTCCTCGGCAAGCGTTCGGCCAGCATCGGCTCCTCCGACCTTTCCCCGCAGGCGCTCGACGAACTCGCCGCCCGCGCCATCGCCATGGCCGGGGCGGCACCGGAAGATGCTTATGCAGGGCTTGCGCCCGAGGAACTGCTGAGCCGGGGACCCTGGCCCGAACTCGATCAGCTCGATCCCGCCGAACCCAGCCCGCATGACTTGCGTGTCGCTGCGCTGGAGGCCGAGGATGCCGCGCGCGCCGTGGCCCGCGTCAGCAATTCCGACGGCGCCACCGCCAGCGCCGGAACCGGCGTCTTCGCGCTGGCCACCAGCCACGGTTTCGCCGGGGCCTACGGCTCGACCAGCCATTCGCTCAGCGTCTCGATCGTCGCGGGCGAGGGCGCGGCCAAACAGCGCGACTATGCCTGGCGCTCCACGCACCACCGCGGCGACCTGCCGCCGCCTGCCGAGATCGGCGTGCTGGCGGCCGAGCGCGCGGTCGCCCGGCTCGAACCCGGCCGCATGGCGAGCGGGGCGATGCCGGTGGTCTTCGATCCGCGCGTCGGCGGCTCCCTGATCGGGCACTTTACCGGGGCCATTTCCGGTAGCGCCATTGCCCGCCGCTCCAGCTTCCTGCTGGACAAGCTGGGCGAACAGATCTTCGCGCCGGGGATCGTGCTGGTGGAGGAACCGCATACCCTGCGCGGCCTGCGCTCGCGCCCCTTCGACGGCGAGGGCCTGCCGACCCGTGCGCGCAACCTGATCGAGGACGGGCGCTCGACCACCTGGCTGCTCGATAGCGCCTCGGCGCGGCAGCTTGGGCTGGAGCCGACCGGCCATGCCGCGCGCGGCGGCGGCGGCGCGCCGGGCGTCTCGGTGGGCAACCTACATCTTGAGCCCGGCACGGCAAGCCCGGCCGAACTGATCGCCGACATTGCGGACGGCGTCTACATCACCGAACTGATCGGCCACGGCGTCAACGGCGTAACCGGCGACTACAGCCGCGGCGCTTCGGGCTTCCGCATCGTCAATGGCGAGATCGCCGGGCCGGTCGCCGAGTTCACCGTGGCGGGTAACCTCCTGGCGATGTTCGGCGGACTGACGGCCGCCAACGACCTCGAATGGCACCGCGCGATCAATGTGCCGACCTTGCGCATCGACGGCATGACCGTCGCCGGGGATTGATCTGCGACACCGGATGCAAGAACCCCGGCCTCCAAGGGGCAGGAGACCGGGGTTCCATCGGGACGGGTGGCGACTGGCACCCGTCCGGTAAAGTCTTATCCGGTAAAGTGGGGCGGCGTCAGTTCGCGCCGGTGCCCATCGGGATCGGGGTGCCCTGCTTCAGGTAGACCCGGTTGTCCTCGATGCGATCGACATTGTCGAACGCGATGAAGTGGTGGGCGCCGTCGGAACTGTCGGAGCGGGTCAGCTTGATCTGATCGTCCTTCACTTCGTCGATGGTGCCGACGTGCTGGCCGGTATGGTCGGCGACTTCCATATGCTCGCGGATGCGCAGCTTTTCGAACATCGGTTCTCTCCCGTTTTTACTTTCGATACCTTTTCAACGGGCCGCTGCGGCGCTTCGTTCCGGCACTGGTCTCAGGGGATGACCGGCTCGTGGAAACGGCCGCTCAGGCCCGCTTAGGGCTGGGCGCCGAGGCCGAAAGTGGCATCTCCGCGCGGGGAGAGCAGGACCCTGTCGCCATCCACCCCATCGATTTCCGAGACCGCGATGAACGGCGAGCCTTCGCCTTCCAGCACGACTTCCTGGCCGTCGAGATGATCGACGATGCCGATCGCGAAGCCGTCCGCGTCGATGACCGTCATGCCCTTGCGGATCACCCCCGATTCGGTGGGCCAGGAGGTCTGGATGGGATCGAAAGGGGATGGCGAAGACGACATGGCAGGTCCTCCGGTTGGGGCCGATCCGCGGCCCGATCCCTTAGGAATAGCCTGCAAACCGGCGCGGTTCCACGATTCGCATGAAATCGGTTGTGCTTGCACTGGCCTACAATCCCTAGCGTTCCTATATTCGCGGAGGCGCTAGATGTGCCTTTTTAAGCTGTGGGAAGTTTTGCCCAACCCGCTCCAAAAGCGATCGAATTTGGGTATCGTGCAGCGCATCGGCATCGGGGCTAGCCCCGCGCCCCCGAAATCATGCGCCGGGAATGGCGCGAAAGGCCGCATTCGGGCCTTTCGAATCGCCCGGCGCCCCATGCGAATCGAACCCCGGAGTTTTCCGCCCATGTCCCTTCTCGAAGCCCGCAAGACCTACAAGCCCTTCGAATATCCCTGGGCCTACGACTTCTGGAAGACGCAGCAGCAGATCCACTGGCTGCCGGAAGAAGTGCCGCTGGGCGAGGATTGCCGCGACTGGGCGCAGAACATCTCGGAGCATGAGCGCAACCTGCTCACCCAGATCTTCCGCTTCTTCACCCAGGCCGACGTGGAAGTGCAGGACTGCTACCACGAGAAGTACGCGCGCGTCTTCAAGCCGACCGAGATCAAGATGATGCTCACCGCCTTTTCCAACATGGAGACGGTGCACATCGCCGCCTATTCGCACCTGCTCGACACCATCGGCATGCCCGAGAGCGAATACGGCATGTTCCTTGAGTACGAGGAACTGAAGGCCAAGCACGATTACCTCCAGAAGTTCGGCGTCGACAACGACGAGGACATCGCCCGCACCCTCGCCATGTTCGGTGGCTTCACCGAGGGCGTGCAGCTCTTCGCCAGCTTCGCGATGCTGATGAACTTCCCGCGCTTCAACAAGATGAAGGGCATGGGCCAGATCGTCTCGTGGTCGGTGCGCGACGAATCGCTGCACTGCGAGGGCATCACCCGCCTGTTCCATGCTTTCGTGCAGGAGCGCGGCTGCCTGACTAAGGCGGTGAAGGACGACATCGCCGACCAGTGCCAGACCACCGTCCGCCTGGAAGACGCCTTCATCGACCTCGCCTTCGAGATGGGCCCGGTCCCCGGCATGACCGCCAAGGACATCAAGAAGTACATCCGCTACATCGCCGACTGGCGCATGGGCCAGCTCGGCCTCAACCCGATCTACCTGATCGAGGACCACCCGCTGCCGTGGCTCCAGCCGCTGCTCAACGGCGTCGAGCACGCGAACTTCTTCGAGACTCGCGCCACCGAATATTCGAAGGGCGCGACGCGCGGCAACTGGAACGACGTGTGGTCGAACTTCGATTCGCGCCGCAAGGTGAAGACCAATGACGACGTGCTGGTCGTGGAAGGCACCGAGCCGGACATGTTCGGCGCCACCGAGGCTGCCGAATAAGCGGAAGTCTGGTTTGAGCGAAAAAGGCCCGGAAGCATCGCTTCCGGGCCTTTTCGTATCAGCACCAGGTGCCGCGGCGGCCTTTCCATTGCTCGGCGAGGCCTTCGTCCACCAGCGTTGCGCCGAGGCTGTGGCCGTCGCGGGTGACGATGCGCAGGGCGCGGCCGTAGCGGTCCTGGTCGCGGCCGTCGCCGCCGGGCTGGAGCGAGAACGGCCCGTCGTTGAGCAGTGCGATCAGCCGTTCGGTAGCCTGGGCGCCGAGCCGGGCCTCGGCACTGCATTCGGGCTTGCTGGTTTCCGGGGTGTTGATGTCGGCGATGCGGATCTTGGTGCCGCGATACCAGAAGGTGTCGCCATCGACGACGCAAGTCTTGCGCACCGGGCCGGAGCAGCGGGCGAAACGGGCGCGTTCACCGTCCGGTGCCGTGAACAGGCCGCTGCCGGGAGCGCCGGTCTTCGCGCCATGCCAGTAATAGAGACCCGCGACGAGCACGAGGGGGAGCAGGATCCAGATCGGCGCGAAAATCGAGCGCCGACGGGTACGATTTGGCATGGGGGGAGAATAGTCCTCAGGTTCCGTAGTCGCGTGCCTCTGGCGCGTCGAATTCCCCCCGGCAAGTGCGAATCAGCCGGTCCAGTTCGTGATGATGGAAGGGTTGGGCGAGGCGGAAACCCAGGGTGCCGTTGCCGCTCCAGCGCACGAGGGCCTCGAACGGCTCGGCGCCCTCCGGAGCGATGACCAGCACGTCACCATTGGCAATGGGATCGGACAGGAGGTCGGCGGGCACGACGCAGCCGATCCGGCAGCCATCCTGCGATACTTCGACCAGCAGGCCGGTGCCGACGTCGCGCGCGCCGCGCAGGATGCGCGTCTCGCGGCGGACGGCGTAGCGCTGGTGCGCGCGTATTCTCAGCGTGTTCACAGGCAGTAGCCCCCGGCATCCTTCCCTGAAATCGACTTTACGGCACCGGCCTTAGCATCCGGTTACCGCGGTTCAGACCAGCCAGCTGCCCGGATTTGGCATCGGCGCGTGCTTCTGGGCGTTGAGCAGGCTCATCACGCTGCGCACGATCACCAGAATGGAGACGGCGATGAGCACGAGGATACCGATCGCCACGATCAGCAGCAAGAAACCGACCACGCTCCCGACAAGACCGATCCAGAACGTGTTGATGTGATACTGGTAGTGGGATTCTTCCCAGGCTTCCTTGGGCTCACCGCGCCAGACGAAAGCCAGCACGATGCCCACGATCGCCGTGATCCCGGTGAAATAGGACGCCAGATAGAGCAGGCTGATGATCGTCGGGTGATTGAATTCGAAGCCGGAAGTCGTGCTGGAACCCGTGTTCGGGCGATTCAGGTCGTCCATGGCTTTCTCCATGCTGTTCCCGGACTGGGATGCTGCCCAATTTATGACAAATGTGCAAGCATTGGGCGCAAGACATGGATTTCCGGGCCTTTGAAAGACCGCCGGAGGCAATGCGTTATAGGAGCCGGGCCGCTAAAGCCCGGCGCGCAGGGAGAAGGAAATCAGGCCGCCTGCTGGTCGGCCGGGCCGCCCTTGAGGACGAAGTGGCGGTCGCAGTAACCGCAATCGACATAGCCCTTCTCGTCGATCTCCAGCCACACGCGCGGGTGGCCGAGCGCAGCAGCCTTGTAGGTGCCGTTCGAGCGGATTTCGGTGGCCCCGTCGCAGGAAACGCGGTGGGAATCGGTGAAGACGGTTTCGGGCTGCGTGCTCATGGATCGGCCGATTACCAAGCCTTCACGGGAATTTCCAGCGTGCAAATGGCCCCGGCGCGTAACGGGACGCGCCGGGGCCATTCGCCAAGCTTCTATCAGGCCGGGACGGCGAGGGCGCCCGCTTCGGCGAGAGCCTCGGCAAGTGCCTTCTCGCGGACGTCCGGACCGATGGCGATGCCTTCGGCCAGCACGAAGATGGGATCGGTGATGCCCACGAAGCCGAGCACGGCGCGCAGGTAGCTCTCGGCGTGCTCGACGGCGGCGCCGGGCTGGCCTTCACCGTAGTAGCCGCCGCGCGACAGGGCGATGTAGACCTTCTTGCCGCCGGCCAGCCCCTGCGGGCCTTCGGCGGTGTACTGGAAGGTCTTGCCGGCCACGAGAACGCGGTCGAACCAGGCCTTGAGCTGGCTGGGGATGGTGAAGTTGTACATGCCCGCGCCGATCACGATCACGTCGGAGGCGAGGAATTCGGCCAGTTCGGGGGTGCCGTCCGGGTTGCCGAGGACGTCAAGCGTCAGGTGCGGCAGGGCTTCGGCGGCGAGGTCGTGGTAGCTGACTTCGAGCGCGGGATCGGCCTTGGTCAGGCTCTCGACGATGGCGGCCGAAACGGCGCGGCTCACCGAGTTTTCGCCGAGGATGCTGGAATCGAGATGGAGAAGCTTCATGGGGAGAGAACCTCTAAGATGGTCTGGAAAAGGGTCTAGGTTTGAAATCGTGACTGGCCATAGCTATGTTGCACTGCGACGGACGCCAAGAGCGCATTTTTTCAGGACCAGGTAACATGAACGTGACCACCCTAGCCGCGAAGGAGCGGGAAGCAGCGGCCCCGACAGCACCGCAAGTCGTGCATTCGGCGGGCGCATGCCGGGTGATCGGCGATATTCTCAGCCGCGTGGGCGACAAGTGGTCGATGCTGGTGGTCATGACCCTGCTGGAGGGTGACCTCCACTTCAACGAGCTGAAGCGCGCGATCGACGGGATTTCGCAGCAGATGCTTTCGCGCACCCTGCGCGCGCTGGAGCGCGACGGACTGGTGGTGCGCACCGTCCACGCCAGCGTGCCGGTGCGCGTCGAATATGCGCTCAGCGACCTCGGCCATTCGCTGTCGTTGCCGGTGAAGGAACTGGGCGCCTGGGCCTTCGCCAACCGCCCGGCGATTGAGGCGAGCCGCTCGGTGTTCGACAGCCGCGAGGGCGTGTAGGACCGGCTGGCCGGACGGCGCTTTCGATGATGGAGGGATAGACGCCCTTTACTGGCGCGCCGTCCTGCCCCACATGCGGGCCATGACCAGCTCGACTTCTGCCGCCATCTCGATCCGCGACCTCAAGAAGCGCTATGCCCCTGCCGGAAGCGGTGATGGCAAGCTTGCGCTCAAGGGCGTATCCTTCGACGTGCCGGAAGGCGGCATCTTCGGCCTGCTCGGCCCGAACGGCGCGGGCAAGTCCACGCTCATCAACATCATGGCAGGGCTTGTCCGCAAGACTTCGGGTTCGATCGATATCTGGGGCTTCGACATCGACCGGGACCAGCGCAACGCCAAGCGCGCGATCGGCATCGTCCCGCAGGAGATCGTGTTCGACCCGTTCTTCACGCCGTTCGAAGTGCTGGAGAACCAGGCCGGACTTTACGGCATCACCAAGGCGCTGCGCCGTTCGGAAGACCTGCTGCGCGCCGTCCACCTGTCCGACAAGCGCGACGCCTATGCCCGTACCCTCTCGGGCGGGATGAAGCGCCGCCTGCTGATCGCCAAGGCGCTGGTCCACCAGCCGCCGGTGCTGGTGCTCGATGAACCGACCGCGGGTGTCGACGTGGAACTGCGTCGCCAGCTCTGGGAACTCGTCAGCGAACTCAACCGTGAAGGCGCGACGATCGTGCTGACCACGCACTACCTCGAAGAAGCCGAGGAACTCTGCGACCGGATCGCCATCATCAACCACGGCGAATTGATCGCCAACAAGCCGACCCGCGAACTGGTGGGCATGGCGCGCGAGAAGATCCTCGTCCTCACGCTCGACCGTGACCTGACCGCGCTGCCCGGCCATCCCGGCTTCGTGAAGTGCGAGAAGACCGGCGAGCGCGTGCTCCAGATCACCTACGACAAGGACCGCAGCAACGCGGGCGAGATTCTCTCGGCAGTGCAGGCCCAGGGCTTCGCGGTGGTCGACGTGACCACGCGCGAGGCGGACCTCGAGGATGTCTTCGTCAGCCTGACGAGTTCCGTCGCGGCGTGAACTACCTCTACCTCGCGATTGCCATCGTGGCCGAGGTGATTGCCACGTCGTTCCTCAAGCAGTCGGAAGGTTTCGCGAGACCGGTGCCGACGGCGATCATGGCGGCGGGCTACATCGCCGCCTTCTACTGCCTCTCGCTGGCGCTGCGCGGAATTCCCACCGGGGTCGCCTATGCGATCTGGTCGGGGGTGGGGATCGTCCTGATCGCGGGAATCGCCTGGCTGTTCCAGGGGCAGGAGCTGGACCTGCCCGCCATGATCGGCATCGCGCTCATCATGGCCGGGGTGCTGGTGATGAACCTGTTCTCCAAAGTGGCGGGGCACTGACGGCTTATTGTTCGCCGGGAATCCTTTTCCAGACACGATGGGCATGACGGCGGATCGGCGCCTGGCAAGCGCGGCAAATGCCGGCATAGTGAGCGCCCTCCCAGTGCACGTTGTCGCGGTCGGGGTCATGCCGGTCGAACCGGCAGAACACGGCCTGGAATGGGCGTCTGGACAAAGCGGACAGCACGGCAGGCTCCCTGATGGGTTCAGTTGGAAAACAGTTTCGCCTGTTTTCCTGCATGCGACCGCCCGGCTGCTCTGGTGCTTGTATCTTGTTATGAATGCTGGGCAACCTTACCGAGTGTGACGTTGCACTGCAACATGATTGCAAGGCAAGTCAGCATGCAAAGCTAATTATTGCGTCATCGTCATAGTCCCGGCATGGAGCCGCGATGGCTACGCATATCGATCCCGTTCCCGCGCATGATGTAATCGTTGTCGGCTCCGGTGCCGCCGGTCTTACCGCTGCGCTGGCTCTTGCGGACAAGCTCAAGGTGCTCGTCCTCGCCAAGGGCACGCTGACCGGCGGCTCGACCGCCTGGGCACAAGGTGGGATCGCGGCGGTGCTCGACGCGGGCGATACGTTCGAGGAGCATATTTCCGACACCATGGTCGCGGGCGCCGGGCTGAACCGGCGCGACACCGTGGAGTTCGTGATCGAACGCGCGCCCCATGCGATCGAGCGGCTCGTCGAACTGGGCGTGCCGTTCAACACCGAGGGCAGCGAACTGCACCTCACACGCGAGGGCGGCCATTCCCACCGCCGCATCGTCCACGTCGCCGACGCGACCGGCTGGGCGGTGCAGAGTGCCTTGCTCAAGGCGGCCGAGGACCACCCCAACATTACCCTGCTGCCGGGGCAATCGTGCATCGACCTCATCACCGGGCGGCACGAACTGCGCTATTCCGGCTCGGGCCGGGTCTGGGGCGTCTACGCGCTCGACGAGCAGACCGGCCGGGTTTCGGCCCATACCGCACGTGCGACGATCCTCGCCACCGGCGGGGCGGGGCGCGTCTACCAGTTCTCCACCGCGCCGCGCGGCGCCACCGGTGACGGCATCGCCATGGCCTGGCGCGCCGGTGCGCGCGTCTCCAACATGGAGATGATGCAGTTCCACCCGACCTGCCTCTACAACCTGGAGGTCAAGAACTTCCTCATCACCGAGGCAGTGCGCGGTGAGGGTGGGCGGCTGCTCCATCCCGTCACCGGCCACCGCTTCATGCCCGACTACGACGCCCGCGCCGAACTCGCCCCGCGCGATGTCGTGGCCCGTGCCATCGACGACCAGATCAAGCGCTACGGCCTCGACTACGTCCACCTCGACATCAGCCACCAGCCCGAAGCCTTCATCCGCGAGCACTTCCCGAACATCTACGAGAAGCTGCTTGGCCTCGGCATAGACATGACCAGGGAGCCGATCCCGGTCGTGCCCGCGCAGCACTATACTTGCGGCGGTATACTGATCGACCTCGACGGCAAGACCGACCTGCCCGGTCTCTATGCGGCGGGCGAGTGCACCGAGAGCGGCCTCCACGGCGCCAACCGCCTCGCCTCGAACTCGCTGCTGGAATGCTTCGTCTTCGGCGAATCCTGCGCGGCGCATATCCTCGATCACTGGGATGCCTTCGACGCGCCGCCGCCGGTGCGGCAGTGGGACGAAAGCCGGGTGACGGACTCCGACGAGGAAGTCGTCATCAAGCAGAACTGGACCGAGATCCGGCGGTTCATGTGGAACTACGTGGGCATCGTGCGCACGACCAAGCGGCTGGAGCGGGCCATGCACCGCATCCAGATGCTCAACGGCGAAGTGGAGGAATATTACCGCCATTTCCGCGTCTCGACCGACTTGATCGAGCTGCGCAACCTGCTCCAGACCGCCGAACTGATCGTGCGTTCGGCGCTGCACCGGCATGAGAGCCGGGGGCTGCACTTCACGCTGGACTATCCGGACACGAAGGGTGCACCGCACGATACCGTGCTGGTGCCTTGAAGAGGGCGCCGGGCGCAGGGTTTCATTCCATCGTCATCTGCCGTTTGACTGGCGTCGAAGGAACCAGTCTTTCGATTTGAATCAGGTGGGCCTCAGCCCTCGACGGGCGCCGTCGTAACCCCAAGATCAGGCAAGCCGACCGAACGCTTGCCGGAGAAGTCGGTGCGGACCACGATCAGCCCGTCCTTCTCCAGATAATCGAGCAGACGCTGCACGCGGCGCGGGCTGCTGGTGCCGTAGACGCGGGCGAGCACCATGTCGTCGGGGCAAGGCTCGTCGTTCATCGCTGCGCGGGCGATCATGTAGAACGGCGCCAGCGCATCGTCGGGAACATGCTTGGCGAGGTTGATGAGGTCGAACCAGCGCTCGTCCTCCGGGTCCTCGATCCCGGCGATGGCGGCGGCGAAACCGCGGCGGAACATCGTCGCGTCCAGCCCGCGCACCGAAATGCCCTTCATGCGGCAGCGGATGGTGAAATCCTGGAACAGCGTGGTCGCGGACTGGAACGTGCATTCCGGGTCCTGCGCCATGGTATTGAGGATTTCGAGCATCGCCGCGCGGTTTTCCTCCGGCTCCGGCTCGGGACGTTCCGGGCGCGAGGGCGGTGCCGACGCGGATGTCGGGCCATGAGCGATCGATTCGCTCAGTTCCTCGATATCCACGCTGGGGCGCGGGGCCGGGCGCGGGAATTCGGGGCGTTCCGGCTCGACGTGGAGATTGTCGTGCAGCAGCTCGCGCAGCTCGTCGGTCGAGGCGGTCGGCAGCGGCATCAGGCCGGGCGTGACCGACTTGGCGCCGGTCAGCACCGAGCCGATATTGACCGCCACCGGACGGCGGCTGATCGCCGGGCCGAGGCCGAGGAACTGCCCTCGCGCGAGGTCGCGGATCGATTCGGCCTGGCGCCGCTCCATGCCGAGCAGGTCGGCGGCGCGCACCATGTCGATATCGAGGAAGGTGCGGCCCATCAGGAAGTTCGAGGCCTCTGCGGCGACGTTCTTCGCCAGTTTGGCGAGGCGCTGGGTGGCGATTACCCCGGCAAGGCCGCGCTTGCGGCCCCGGCACATCAGGTTGGTCATCGCCGCCAGACTGACGCGGCGCGCTTCTTCGGAGACTTCACCGGCAGCGGCAGGTGCGAACATCTGCGCTTCGTCCACCACCACCAGCGCCGGATACCACTGCTCGCGCGGGGCATCGAACATGGCGTTGAGGAACTGCGCGGCGCACTTCATCTGCTGGTCGATTTCCAGCTCGTCGAGCGCGAGGACCACCGAGGCGCGATGTTCGCGGATGCGGGCGCCGAGGCGGACGATCTCGGCCTCGGCATAAGCGGCGCCGTCGATCACGACGTGGCCGAACTCTTCCGCGAGGCTGACGAAATCGCCTTCCGGATCGATCACCACCTGCTGGACGACCGAGGCGCTCTCTTCGAGCAGGCGGCGCAGCAGGTGCGACTTTCCGGACCCGGAATTGCCCTGCACCAGCAGGCGGGTCGCGAGAAGTTCCTTGATGTCGATCTCGATCGACTCGCCCTGCGGGGTCTGGCCGATCACGATATTGGCGCTCACGGCTCTGCCTTGGGCAAGGCGCTCGCGAGAGGCAAGCCGGGGGAAGCGCTTTATCCATAACTTGGATCGCCAACCGGGGGCGACGGCCCCGCGAATCACCAGTCACTGCGCTGTCACACGCAGGCGGCATAGCGGCAGGGATCATGGCTTCTCCGGTTTCTCCCGATATCGACAATGATGGATGCAGGCCGCTCCGGCTGGTGGTGCTGGCCGGGCATGGTCTCGGGCCCGTGGGCACGGATGCGCTGGCCGAGCGGTTCGGGGAGCGGCACCGCTGTCTGATCCCCCTCGCGGGCAGGCCGCTGATCGCCCATGTGCTGCAAACCGCCGCGCAGCATCCGCGTGTGGCCAGTCTCGCCGTCTGCGTCGAGCGCGAGGCCTTCGATCCGATCTGGGACGTGCTCACCCGCCTGCCCGGGCGCGGTTCGGTGGCCTTGGTGGAGGCCCGCGAGGATATTGCCGCCAGCGTTCGCGCCGCCGCGCAGGACTGGGACGGGCCGCTGCTCGTCACCACCGCCGATCATGCCCTGCTGAGCGCGGACTCGATCGACGCCATGGCCGATGCGCTGGAGGGCTGCGACGTTACCTTCGCGCTGGCCCGCCGCGAGGCGGTGGAGGCAGCCCATCCCAGCGCCTTGCGCAGCTATCTCACCTTGCGCGACGGCGCGTTCGCGACATGCGATCTCTACGGCATGGCGCATACGCGCTTCGTGGATGCCGTGGAGGTGTTTCGCGGCGCGCGGATCGGTGGGCGCGAGAGCGCGCGTATCCTGCGGGCCATCGGCTTCGTCGGCCTTGCGCTGGTGAAGCTCGGGCTGGAATCGCTTTCGGGTGCGGTCGTGCGGGCGTCGCGACGGATGGGCCTGCGGGTCCGTGCGGTGATTCTGCCGGACGGGACACAGGCGATCGACGTCGACAACGATCGCACTTACGCGATCGTGCGCGATCTGCTGGGCGATGTTTCGGTGGATGAGCTGGAAAGAGATGCCGCACGCGCGGTGGCGTGAATCGCGGCCTGCCTTCGAAGCGCTGAAATTTTCAGAGGCCCAAACGACTTTCGGGCCCCCTTGCGGGGGCCCGGGGGCTTTACTCTATCTCTTGCGAGAGTGATGGTGCGGTCAAGAAGACTCGAACTTCCACGGGCTTTCGCCCACAACGACCTCAACGTTGCGCGTCTACCAATTCCGCCATGACCGCTAAATCATCACCGGGGAGCTTTTGGGGCCGCCCCGTGGTAGGAGCGCGCCACTAGCAAAGGGTTCCGGACCCGGCAAGAGGGCTTGGCCAATTATTTTCAAAAAGAGTGTTTTTTTTCGGACCCGCCCGAAAATTCGGCGGAATTCCGCCAAAACCTCAAAACGATACAAAAACGCGCCCAAGCCATCCGGCCGGGCGCGCCTGTTTCCCGGCGGGTTTTCGCCGGGGTTTCACGGGACAATCTATTCGGGCTTCCAGCCGATCTCGGCGGCGGAGGCGGCCTTGGGAATGTCGGTCAGCGCTTCGTTGACGGTGATCGCCTCTCCCGGAGCGAGCTGGCGCTTGGAGGGGACGACTTCCTTTTCGTAGACGATGCGGTCGCGCTTGTCGCGCAGCACTACCAGCAGCGAGGGCACCTTGCGGCTCTGGCTGCCGATATTGCTGATCGTGCCGCTGACCGAGAAGAACTCGGTGCCGTCGGGCAGGGGCTTGCGGTCCTGCCGCTTGCGCGGGAAGTCGAGCTGGAGGTCGGGCTGGGCCTGCGAGAAAGTCTGGTGCGGGATCGGCAGCCAGTCCGGCAGTCCGCCCCAGGCGACCGCGCCGGTCAGGCCGAGCGCGACGACGGCGAACAGCACCGAGCCGAACGTCGCGATCCGCGTCCAGTTGCGGCGCTGGCGGAACGGCGGGGCGAAGTCGAAGCTGGAATGACCTTCGTCCGCATAGTGGACCGCCGTGGTGTCGTCATAGACGGGCGCGGACTTGCGAGCGGGGCGTTCGGCGGGCGCCGCTACGGCAGCGGGTTCTGCCGCTGGCGGCGCTTCCGGAGCGGCGTGGCGTCCGGGTACGCGGATGGCTTCGCGCGGAGGCGGGGCGGCCTGCTGGACCGGAGCGGCCTGCACGGGCTGCGGAGCGACCGGCTCGGCGGCCACGTCTTCATAGACAGGGGCGGCAGGCGCGGGTTCGGGCGCCGGAACTTCCGCCAGGGTCTCGACCGGCGGTGCCGCAAGATCGGGGCCTTCCTGGTGCCAGCTGTGGCGGCACTTGGCGCAGCGCACGGTGCGGCCGTCCGCACCTATCGCGCTGTCCGGCACGGCATATCGTGTAGAGCAAGCTGGGCAGGCGATGATCATGATAACGAGCTAAAGCACGAGTGAGTCGCCCGCGACAAGGCATCGACCTGTGGGCACAAGCCGGAACGCCCTTTTTTCCACATTCAATGCTCGCTATAGCCGCTTGCGTCGCCCGTTCGGACCCGACGCAGCACAGATACCATGAGCATGATCGCCGACGGGGAAATCGTTCATTTCGACAATGTCGGCCTGCGCTACGGTACGGAGCGCGAGGTCCTGTCGGATCTGACCTTCACGCTTTTTGCGGGCCGTTTCTATTTCCTGACCGGGGCCAGCGGCGCGGGCAAGACCTCGCTGCTGCGGCTGCTCTATCTGGCGCAGCGCCCCTCGCGCGGGGCCATCCGCATGTTCGGCACCGATGCCATCACCCTGCCGCGCAGCGGCTTGCCGGGGCTGCGCCGGCGGATCGGCGTGGTGTTCCAGGACTTCCGCCTGATCCCGCACCTTTCCGCCTTCGACAACGTTGCCCTGCCGCTGCGCGTCGCCGGTCATCAGGAACGCGACATCGGCGGGCCGGTGCGCGACATTCTCGAATGGGTCGGCCTCTCGGACAAGATCGACGCGCGCCCCGCCACGCTTTCGGGCGGCGAGCAGCAGCGCGTCGCCATCGCCCGCGCGGTGATCGCCCGTCCCGCCGTGCTGGTGGCCGACGAGCCGACCGGCAACGTCGATGCGGAAATGGCGCTCAAGCTGCTGCGCCTGTTCGAGATGCTCAACCGGCAGGGCACGACCGTCGTCGTCGCCACCCACGATCTCGACCTGCTGCGCAAGGTGCCCGACAGCCTTATCATGCGGCTCGACCGGGGCCGTCTGGCCGATCCCACCGGCGCGCTGCGCTATCCGCCGCGCAGGCCGGCATGAGCGACGCGCCCCGTTTCAGCTTCCCCGGTTTCGGACTGCGGCGTCTAGGCGTGCGCGGCGCGGAACTGATCCCGCAGACCCGCATGTCGGGACCGATGCCCTGGGTCATCGCGATCATGGTGGCGATGACCGCGATTGCGCTGGCGGCGGGTCTGGCACTCGGCAATGCCACCAGCTCGGCGCGGGCCGAGATCGAGGGCGGCGTCACCGTGCAGGTGCTCGAACCGCGCGACGATATCCGTGCGCGCGAGGCTGCGGCGGCGGTGGAGGCGATCAAGCACCTGCCGCGCGTCGCCGGGCTGCGGCAGGTGCCGCAGGCCGAACTCGACGCGCTGATCGAACCCTGGCTCGGCACCGGCATCGCCGCCGCTTCCGGAGCGGCCATTCCGGTGCCCTCGCTGATCGACGTGCGGCTGCAAGGCGCGGCGACGCCGCAGCAACTCGCCGCAATCGAGAACGTGCTGGCCAAAGTCGCGCCCTCGGCGAAAGTCGATGCCCAGTCGACTTGGCTGAAGCCGGTGTTCGACGCGATGGTCTCGCTTCAGGTGCTGTCGATTTCGCTGGTCGTGCTGCTGGCCTGCGCGCTGGCTGCCGCGGTGCTGCTGGCGGCGCGCTCGGCGCTCGGCGCCAACCGCGACGTGATCGAGATCGTCCACTTGCTCGGCGGCACCGATAGCCAGGTGGCGCGGGTGTTCCAGCGCTCGATCGGCTACGACGCGGCGGGCGGCGGCACCGTGGGGCTGGCGCTGGCCATGGTCGTGATCCTCTCGCTGGGCCGCCGTTTCGCCAGTCTTGGCGCGGGGCTGGTGGACAGCGGCGCGCTGGTCTGGAGCGACTGGTTGCTGCTGGCGCTGGTGCCGCTGCTCTCGACCCTGCTGGCGATGCTGACGGCACGGCTGACAGTGCTTCATGCACTGCGCAAGATGCTATAGTCGTCACAAGCCGCTATAGATCGTTCATGTTCCGTCGCACCGCCGCCTTCCTGCTGCTGATCTGGCTCTTCGGTTTCCTCTGGTTCGCGGTAACGCTGCCGGGTCCGCTGGACGATAGCCAGCACACCGATACGGTGATCGTGCTGACCGGCAGCAAGGGCCGGATCGAGCGGGCGCTTTCCGTGCTGGAGGCCGGACGCGCGCCGCGCCTGCTGATCTCCGGCGTCGACCGCGAGGTGAAACCCGGCGAACTCGCCGCCGAGTTCGACATTCCCCCCCGGCTCATGAAATGCTGCATCACCCTCGGCTACGAGGCCTACGATACGCGCTCCAACGCGATTGAGGCGGCGGGCTGGGTGGCGCGGCGCAAGGCGCGTTCGGTGCGGCTTGTGACGGCGGACTGGCACATGCGCCGCGCCGCCTACGAACTGGCGCGTGAGCTGCCCGATCACGTCACCGTGCTGGAGGACGGGGTGCCTTCCCGCCCGAGCCTGAGCACGCTGTTCCTCGAATATCACAAGTTCTTCGGGCGCATGGCGCTCGATTTCTGGAACCGGCCACCCTGGAAAAAGCCCTGATGCGCGCCACTCCGCTCGACGTCGTTCGCAGCATTCTCTTCTATCTGGCGTTCTATCCCGGGACGCTGGTGTTCATTGCCGGTGTCTGGCTGGCCTCGCTGATCGGGCGCGAGCCGATGCGGCGCACCGTGCGCGGCTGGAGCCGGTTCCATCGCCTGTGCTGCCGCTGGCTGCTCGGCATCCGCCTGAAAATCGAGGGCGAGATGCCCGAGGAAGGCGTGCTGGTGGCGATGAAGCACGAGAGCTTCTTCGAGGCCATCGACCTGCCGGCGCAGATGAATTTCCCCGCGCCGTTTCCCAAGGCCGAACTGGTCGATCTGCCCGGCTGGGGCTGGGCCGCGCGCCAGTACGGCGTCGTCAAGGTGGAGCGCGAGCAGGGCGCCCGCGCCTTGCGGGCGATGGTGGCCTCGGCGCGCGGGTTCTCGGCGCAGGGGCGGCCCTTGGCGATTTTCCCCGAAGGCACGCGCGTGCCGTCCGGCGAACGGGCGCCGTTGCAGTCCGGTTTCGCGGGACTCTACAAGCTGCTGGCGCTGCCGGTGGTGCCGGTGGCGGTGGATAGCGGGCGGCTCTACCACCGGCTCTGGAAGAAGTCGGGGACGATCACTTTGCGCGTCGGCCCGCGTATCGAACCGGGCCTGCCGCGCGAGGAGGTCGAGGCGCTGGTGCTGGAAGAGATCAACGCGCTGAACGGGTGAGTTCGGGCGGCGACGTTTCGTTTGCCCGCTCCGTCATCCTGAACTTGTTTAGCTTCGCTGGCCTTCGGCTCAGGATCCATCGTGCCGAACACCCCGCCGCTGATGGTCAGAAATGGATCCTGAAACAAGTTCAGGATGACGAGTACCGTTGGGAGAGGGGGTGCGCGGATCAGCGGATAACGGCGTCTGCCTTACTCCGCCGCTTCCGTCCCTGCCTCATGATCGCCGCGCCCGAAGTCGGGGCGGGAATCGTCCTGGCCTTCCTCAATGATCGAGCGGCGGATCGCGCGGGTGCGGGTGAACTGGTCGAACAGCGCCTGCCCGTCGCCCACGCGGATCGCGCGTTGCAGGGCGGTGAGGTCTTCGGTGAAGCGCTGGAGCATCGTCAGCACCGCGTCCTTGTTGGACAGGAACACGTCGCGCCACATCGTCGGGTCGGAGGCGGCGATGCGGGTGAAATCGCGGAAGCCGCCTGCCGAATACTTGATGACTTCGCCCTGGGTCACGTCCTCCAGATCGGAGGCGGTGCCGACGATCGTATAGGCGATCAGGTGCGGCACATGGCTGGTGACGGCGAGCACGAGGTCGTGGTGCTCGGGCGTCATGATCTCGACATTGGCGCCGAGCGCTTCCCAGAAGCCGACCAGTTCGCTCAGTTTGACGAGATCGGTCCGCGTCTCCGGGGTGACGATGCACCAGCGGTTGCGGAAGAGATGCCCGAAACCGGCATCCGGGCCGGAGTTTTCGGTGCCCGCGACCGGGTGGGCGGGGATCACCATGTGGTCCGGCAGGGCCTCGCCCAGCGCCTTGGAGATCGCCTGCTTGCTGGAGCCGACATCGCTGACGAGGGCATGGGCGGGCAAGGCGCCGCGCACTTGCTCGGCGGCAAGGCCCATGACGCCGGGCGGTACGCAGAAGATCACGAGGTCGGCGTTCTGCACGGCTTCCGCCGGGGTGTCGCAGACCTGATGGACGAGGCCGCGCTCGGCGGCGCGGGCGCGGTGGGCGGGGCTGAGGTCGTAGCCGGTGGTCCGGGTGCCGGGCAGGCATTCCTGCACGGCGAGACCTATGGAGCCGCCCTGAAGGCCGAGGCCGATGATTGCGACTTGTGCGAAGCTCATTGCGCGGCTTCCGCCATTTCGCGCAAGGCCCCGGCGATCACGTCCATGTCCTCGGACTTGCCGATGGTGATGCGCAGCGCCTGCGGCAGGCCCTGACCCGGCAGCCAGCGGACGATATAGCCGCGCTCGGCAAGGCCGTCGAAGGCGACCTCGGCGGTGAGGGCGCCTTCGAACAGCACCAGCACGAAATTCGCCTGACTCGGCAGGGCGCGCAACCCGTGGTTGCCGAGGGACTCCAGCTTGTCGACGAAGCGGGCGCGCTCGTCGCGGTTGTGGAGGCGGCTGGCCTCGACGAAAGCCGTGTCGCCCAGCGCGGCGAGCGCCATGGCCTGCCCGGTGGCGGAGACGTTGAACGGGCCGCGAATGCGGTTGAGCGTGGCGACAATGCCCGGCGCGCCGGTGGCCCAGCCGATGCGCTCGCCCGCGAGGCCGAAGATCTTGGAGAAAGTGCGCGTGACCAGCACGTTGTCGTGCGCGGCGGCCAGCGCCAGCGATCCGTCGTCGTCCTCGGCCGCGACATATTCGCCGTAGGCCTGGTCGAGCACCAGCAGCACGTCGGACGGCAGGCCCGCGTGGAGGCGCGCGATCTCGCCGCCCGGCAGGTAGGAGCCGGTGGGGTTGTTGGGGTTGGCGACGAAGACCACGCGGGTCTTTTCGGTCACCAGCGCCAGCAGCGCATCGACATCGGTGCCGTAGTCGGCATCGGGCGCGACGACCGGCGTCGCGCCGCAGCGGCGCGCGGCGATGTCGTAGACGGAGAAGCCGTAGCGCACGTAGATCACTTCGTCGCCCAGCCCGGCATAGCCCTGCGCGGCAAGGTTGAGCAGCTCGTCCGAGCCGGTGCCCATGACCACGCGCGCGGCGTCGAGGCCGTGTTTCGCGGCGATCGCTGCGCGCAGGGCGGTGCTGTCGGGATCGGGATAGAGCGAGGGGGCCTGCGCGCGGGCGGCGAGCGCCGCCTGCCCGGTGCCGAACGGATTTTCGTTGGCCGAGAGCTTGGTCAGCGGCCTGCCGTCCTTGCCTTTGGACTTGCCCGGAACATAGGCATGGATCGCGTCGATCCAGGGCTTGGGCTGCGGGGCGCCGTGGGAGGCAGTGGTCGGGCGGAGGGTCTGGCTATCGGTCATGACGGGGCGGCCTTAGCTCAGCATGGGCCTTATGCACAGGGGGCGATTTGGGTGCCGGCGACCGGATATGTCCGGTGCCGGGTTTTCTACCGTGGCAATGCTGCGTCCTTCGCGAGGACCTATCGCCGAAAGTTACCCGTCGCCCCCCGCGCAAGCCGGGGCGACGAGGTGAATTGGGCATCGAGGCGCGGGCGATTGACAGGCCTTCGTCGCTCCCCCACCTCCATCCTGCATCATGTCTACGCCGATCACCGACGCCGCCCAGGTTCTCAGCCTCGCCCGCCCGCTCCCGCTCGACGGCGGGCAGAGCCTTGCCGATGTGCGCATCGCCTACGAGACGCACGGCACGCTGAATGCCGCGAAGGACAACGCGATCCTGATCTGCCACGCGCTGACCGGGGACCATCACGTCGTCTCCAACCACCCCAAGACCGGCAAGCCCGGCTGGTGGGTGCGCATGGTCGGCCCCGGCAAGCCGATCGACACCGACCGCTTCTTCGTGATCTGCGCCAACGTCATCGGCTCCTGCATGGGCTCCACCGGCCCGGCCAGTCTTGCCGAAGACGGCAAGCCCTGGGGCATGCGCTTCCCGGTCATCACCATCCGCGACATGGTGCGCGGCCACGTCGCCCTGCTCGACGCGCTGGGGATCGAGAGCCTCTATGCCGTCGTCGGCGGATCGATGGGCGGGATGCAGGCGCTGAGCCTGGCCGCCAACTTCGCCGACCGCACCCGCGCGGCGCTGGTGATCGCCTCGACCGCGCGCCACTCGGCCCAGAACATCGCCTTCCACGAAGTGGGCCGCCAGTCGATCATGGCCGACCCCGAATGGCGCGACGGCGACTATTATGCGCATGGCAAAGGACCGGAAAAGGGCCTCTCCGTCGCCCGCATGGCCGCGCATATCACCTATCTGTCCGAAGCGGGCCTCACCGAAAAGTTCGGCCGCCGGTTGCAGGACCGCGAGGAAAAGACCTTCGGCTTCGACGCCGATTTCCAGATCGAGTCCTACCTGCGCTATCAGGGGCTGGCTTTCACCGACCGCTTCGACGCGAACGCGTACCTCTACATCACCCGCGCAATGGATTATTTCGATCTGGCCGAAGAGCATGGCGGGTTGCTTGCCAATGCCTTTGCCAAGTCGAAGGCGCGCTTCTGCCTCGTCAGCTTCGATACCGACTGGCTCTATCCCACGGCGGATTCGCGGAACGTGGTCCACGCCCTCAATGCCGCCGGGCTGCCGGTGAGCTTCGTCGAATTGTCGGCCCCGTACGGGCACGACTCGTTCCTGCTCGATGTGCCCGCGCTCGACCGCGTGGTCGAAGGTTTTCTGGGAGAAGGGCGTTGAGCCTGCTGCGCCCCGACCTTGCGGTGATCGCCGCCAATGTCGCGCCGGGATCGCGCGTGCTGGATGTCGGCTGCGGCGACGGCACGCTGATGCAGGCCCTGCGCGACGACAAGCGCTGCGATGCGCGCGGCATGGAACTCGATTCCGCCAATGTCGGCCTCTGTGTCGGCAAGGGGCTGTCGGTGATCCAGGGCGATGCCGACCGGGACCTCGCGTTCTACCCGGACCAGTCGGTGGACTATGCGATCCTCTCGCAGACGCTCCAGACGACGATGCGGCCGGACCTCGTGCTCGAAGAACTGCTGCGCATTGGCCGCCGCGCTTTCGTGAGCTTTCCGAATTTCGCCCACTGGCGCGTGCGGCTCTCGCTGCTCTGGCGCGGGCGCATGCCGGTGACGCGGCTGCTGCCGGTCGCCTGGTACGAGACGCCGAACATCCACCACCTCACCGTCAACGACTTCCGCGAACTCGTGGCGCGCCGCGGGATTGCGGTGGAAGGCGCATGGTTCCTCTCCGGCGACCGGCAATGCAGCCCGGCAGCGGCCAACTTCCGCGCCGAGCATGCGGTGTTCCTGCTCTCGCGGGGATAGTCGAAGATGCGGCGAAGGCGCGACTTATCCACGCGTTTCGCCCCCTGCCGGGAACGGGTCTTGCGGTTCGGGTGGACGCTTGCGGGCAGGTTTGGCATTCGAAAACGCCATGTGGCACATCTTCCAGTTTCCGCTCTGTCCTTTCAGCCGCAAGGTCCGGCTGCTCATGGCCGAAAAGGGCATCGCCTACGAACTCCAGACTGCGCGGCCCTGGGAAGGTGAGGACCGGCTGTTCGAGATGAACCCGGCAGGCCGCACCCCGGTCGTGCGCGAGACCGAGCGCGGCACGGTGATCGTCGATAGCCGCGCGATCTGCGAATATTTCGAGGAAACCGTCGATCGCAATCCGCAGATCAGCGGCACCGCCGTCCAGCGCGCCGAGATCCGCCGCCTGATCGCGATGTTCGACGAGAATTTCTTCAACGACGTGTCGGGGCCGCTGCTGCATGAGCGGATGAAGAAGCGCCTCGTCCTGCGCCAGTCGCCCGATGCGAAGATCCTGCGCGAATCGATGAAGCTGGCGCACGACTATCTCGACTACATCGACTACCTGATCGACAACCGGCCCTGGCTGGCTGGCGCGACGATGACCTTGGCCGATCTCGCCGCCGCCGCGCAGATTTCGGTGGCGGACTATCTCGGCGGTCTCGACTGGTCGAGCCACGAACAGGCGCGCGGCTGGTATCTGGTGATGAAGTCGCGGCCTTCGTTCCGGCCGCTGCTGAGCGAGCGCATGGAAGTGATCCAGCCGCCCAGCCATTACGCCGAAGTGGATGCCTGAGTAATCGCCGTCCCGAGCTGGCTCGGGACGGCGATTGTCACAACGCCCCTCAAGCCCCCGCGCGGTAGCTTTCCAGGATATCGCGGCGCAGGGCCGCGCCGCTGTCGGTGCGCGAGTAGAACATGTGCCCGCCCGGATACATGTGCAGGCGCACGCGGTCGGGGCGTCCGAACTCCGGCATCTGCGAGACGATCAGGCGCGAACCGAAGTAGGGGCACGAAAGATCGTCCCAGCCGTGGACGATATCGACGGTCATCTTCGGGTCGATCGAGATCGCCTGACGCAGGTCCTTCACCGGGGTGTCGGTGTTGTCGCGGGTCCAGGCCTCGTTCACCTCGAACGACAGCGCGTTGTAGCGCGCGTCGACCTTCCAGCCGACCTGACGGGTCACGAAATCGACCATGGCCGAAGTGGTCGGCGCGATCAGCGTGGTCAGCAGCGGGTCGCCGTACTGCGGGCGAGCGCTGGCCGGGAATGGGTCGAACGAGGTGAAGTTCGAATCGTAGACCGAGCCGATCAGGCCCTGATCGCGGCGAATTTCGCGGAGGTACGTGCCGATATCGACGCGCCCGTCCATGCGGCGCACGAGCGCGGGGTCGAGGCCGGTGATCTCCGCGACTTTGGCCGAAAGGCGGTCGGTCGCGGCCTTGTCCCTGGGACCGGCGAGGAAGTCGGCGACGAATTCGGTCTTCAGGTACTGTTCGACGGGGGCCATGGTGGCCTCGCTCAGATTGCCCTGACGTTCGAAGTGACCGGCGGCCATCGCGGGCAGGTTGAGCATCCACGGCAGCGGCGAAAGCGCGTCGTCGTCGCCGATGGCGGGCGGGTCGAGATAGGGCGAGACCAGCGTCATGCCGTTGATGCCCACGCCCATCTGGGTCTGGAGGTAATAGGCCAGGCGCGGCACACGGTAGCCACCGTAGCTCTCGCCCGCGAGATACTTGCGGCTGGTCAGGCGGCCGTTGGCGTTCAGCCAGTCGTAGACGATGCGGCTGAGGTACTTGATGTCGTTCTCGGAGGTGTAGAACGCCTTCTTGGTCGCCTCGGCATCGACGCGGCTGCGCGAGAAGCCGGTGCCGATCGGATCGATGAACACGAGGTCGGTGAAGTCCAGCCACGAATTCGGGTTGTCGTGCAGCACTGCCGGGTCGGAGGGGGCATCACCCTGGGCGCCGAACTGCACGCGCTTGGGGCCGATGGCGCCGAGGTTCAGGTAGACCGAGGCCGCGCCGGGGCCGCCGTTGAAGGCGAACGTGACGGGGCGGGCGGTGGGGGCGCCGGGGACGGTATAGGCGGTGTAGACCACCTCGCCGATGGTCTTGCCCTTCTCGTCCTTGATCGGCAGCGCGCCGACGGTGGCGACGTAGTTGACGGTCTTGCCGCCGATCACCGCGCTCTGCTTGATCGACTTGGGGGCGGGCAGGAGGGGGACTTCGTCGTCCTTCTTCGCCTCGGCGTTTTCGGCGGCGGGTTTGTCGGCCGCGAAAGCCGGGAAGGAGGTGGCGGCGAGCACCATGGCCAGACAGGCCAGCGAAACTTTGCGCATGGAAGGAACGACCCCTTTTGTCGATGCGTCCGAACGGACGTCAGGGGCGATAGGTAGAACCCCAAGATAGTATACGACAAGAGTGCCAAGCATTTTCTAATCAGGTGGGATCACCTGATGACTTGGAAAATGCGGTAAACCAAAAAACTTGGGAAAAATTGGTGCCTGGCCCGTCCTGCCTTCCGGGGATTGGCCATGGGTTCAGCCATCGGAAGGCAGGGCAGGTCAGGCGTCCGGACGGCGCGGGGGTGCCGTCCGAATTGGGTTCGTCAGGGCAGCATCGATCCCGTCTCGATGAATCGCTGGTGCCACGACAGCGCCTCGCCCGGAAGCGAGGGCGACTGGAGGCCGTAGGACCCCTTCAGCGCGCGGGCGTAGTAGTCTTCCAGCAGCGGGCGATAGTCCGGGTGGGCGCAGTTGGCGATGATCACCGTGGCGCGCTCCTTAGGGCTGAGGCCGCGAAGGTCGGCCAGGCCCTGCTCGGTGACGATCACCTGCACGTCCTGGTTGATGTGGTCGACATGGCTCGCCTGCGGCACGATGGCCGAGATCTTGCCGCCCTTGGCGGTCGAAGGCGTCATGAAGATCGAGATATAGGCATTGCGCGCGAAGTCGCCCGAACCGCCGATGCCGTTCTGGATGCGCGAGCCCATGACGTGGGTGGAGTTCACCGCGCCGTAGATGTCCGCTTCGATCAGCCCGTTCATGGCGATGCAGCCGAGGCGGCGGATCAGTTCGGGATGGTTGGAGATTTCCTGCGGGCGCAGGATCATCTTGTCGCGGTAGCGGTGCATGTCCGCATTGACGCGCGCGGCGGCCTCGGGGCTGAGCGAGAAGGCCGTGGCCGAGGCCATGCGCAGCTTGCCCGAGTCCAGCAGGTCCAGCATGCCGTCCTGGATCACCTCGGTATAGGAGGTCAGGCTGTCGAACGGCGCGTCGACCAAGCCGGTCAGCACGGCATTGGCGATGTTGCCCACGCCCGACTGGATCGGCAGCAGTGCGGAGGGCAGGCGGCCCAGCTTTACCTCGTGGCTCAGGAATTCGAGGATGTGGCCGGCGATTGCCTTGGCCTTCTCGTCCGGCGGGCTGAACGGGGCGTTGCGGTCGGGACGGTCGGTCTCGACCACGGCGACGACTTTGGCGGGATCGACCTTGAGATAGGGTTCACCGATGCGGTCGTCCGGCTTCACCAGCGGGATCGGCACGCGGCTGGGGGGCAGGGCGGTGCCGTAGTAGATGTCGTGCATGCCCTCCAGCGCCTCGTTCTGCCACGAATTCACTTCGAGGATGACCTTGGAGGCGCGGTCGAGCCAGGTCTTGTTGTTGCCCACCGAGGAGGAGGGGATCAGGCTGCCGTCGGCGCGGATGCCCGCCACTTCGATCACCGCGGTGTCGAGCGGGCCGAGGAAGCCCTGCCAGGCCATCGGCGCCACCTGGCTGAGGTGCATGTCGAAGTAGTTCATCTCGCCCTTGTTGATGCGTTCGCGGGCGATGGGGTCGGAATTGTAGGGCAAGCGGAATTCGATGCCGTCGGCCTTGGCCAGCGCGCCGTCGAGTTCGGGGCCGGTCGAGGCGCCGGTCCACATGCGTACCTTGAAGCTGCGTCCGGCGGCGTGCTCGGCCTCGATATGGGCGGCGAGCGCGAGGGGGACGGCCTTGGGATAGCCCGAGCCGGTGAACCCGCTCATGCCCACGGCAGTGCCGCTTTCTATCAGGCGTGCAGCCGCTTCGGCGGGCATGATTTTTGAACGGAGTTCGGGACTCTCGATACGCATGGCAACCTCATCCTTTCTGTCTGACCTTTGCAGCGCCAGTCGGCCTCCGCGCGCGAGGAATCCAGTGCAAAGTGAAACCGCACGGTTGCGGCGGATGCATGACAGATAGCTTGTTTGGAAATCCGCCGCAGGCGGATTTCGGCGGCGCCGGCCCTCTCCCCCACCCGACCTCCCATAAGGTACTATCGTTGGGAGGTCGGCCCCCTCAGCGAAAAGGTCCCCCGGACCTTTTCGTCATCTTCGGGACGGGAGAGGGCCGGTGCCGCTACGAAAATGCCCGAGAGGGCATTTTCCGAACAAACCTTACCGCGAGGCCATTTCTATGACGGTTCTGGCGATGGCCACGAGTTCCGCCTCACGGTTGACGCCGCATTTCTGGAAGATCGTGCGGAGCTGCGCCACGACCGTCTGGACGCTGACGCCGCGCATCTGCGCGACAGTCTTGCGGGAGTGTCCCTGTGCGAGCAAGGCGACGACTTCGGCTTCGGCGGTGGTCAGCTTCATCGCCTCCGCCAGTCGCCGGGCCGGGACGAGGCCGGGGGCCAGCGGCGTGCGCAGGGTGACGATGGCCCGGGGCGAGAAGCCGAAGGTCCAGTCGTGACGGGGCAGGGTGCGCACGTCGAGGAGGATGAGCGTGTCCTCGGTCCGCATCCAGAGGTCGGCGGGGCCGATGATCGATCCGTCGAGCGCGGCGGCGATGCGGCTCTGGAGCAGGAAGTCGATATCGTGCCGCACCGCGTGGAGTGCACCGGCGCGGACCTGGAGCGTCGAGCGTCCGAGCAGGGCCTGCGCCGCCGAGGTCATGCCGCAGACCTTGCCGACTGCATCGAGCAGGATCGCCGCGCTGCTGATCGATTCGAGCGAGCCTTGCAGCAGGGCGGCGCCCTGGTGCTCGATGGCGTCCTGGAGCCGGATCGCGTCGAGCACGGTCGGGCCGATCCGCCGGAACACCTCGCGCTGGACTTCGGTCGTCGCGCCGTCGCTGCCGCCGTGGAGGGCGGCAAGGCCGAACATCACGCCGGGGCGCTGGCTCAGCACCATCTGCACGCCAAACTCCGCCTCGTGCCGGCGCACATAGTCGAGGTAGGCCTCATTGGTGGAGACGGCACGTGCGGCGGCGTAGTGCACTTCCCACGACAGTTCGAGCGGCGGCCGTGTCGCGGCGACGCGATAGTTCACGTCGGGCCGATAGCCGCCGATCGCTTCGAACTCGGAGAGGAAGATCTGGTCGCCGTCCGTAACCCAGTTGAAGGCCGTGTGGCGATCGCCCAGGGCGAGCAGCTGCGCCCGGGAGGAGCCGGTCATGCTTGCCAGCGTCTTCAGCGCCCGGTCCCAGCCCGCCTCCTCGAAAGGCGCGCGTGCGAACAGGGCGGCCAGCCGCTCCGTTTCGGATTCGTCCCCACTTTTGCCCACGAACCCAGTCATGGAGCCATGAAGAGTGCTTAACAAGTACTGTTATGAAGCGTGGCTGGACGCGAAATACCATGAACGTGGTATGCCACTGATCCGAAACGGGTTCACAACGGATTCGCGACCCGAGGGATCGGCGACAAGCCATCCTGATACTTGCCCGGGGCCTGTTTCGGCAGGTCTCGGGCATTTTCTTTTGTAGCTATTCGATAGTCGTGAGCCATCGCGACTTGATGGGCGATGGATCGCATCCGGCAGGAACGCTGCGTTCTTCCCGTGGCCCTCGCGAAGGCGGGGGCCCCGCTTTTCTTTTCCAACCTTGCGCTCTGGGCCGAGAGAAGAAGCGGGGTCCCCGCCTTCGCGGGGACGACGGAAGGGGGCTAGTCGCCCGTTAATTACCCCACCGCTTCTTCTGGGACTTGCCATAGCGCGTCTTGCGCGTTCCCGGCTTGCCCTCGTTACTGCGCCCAACGATCGGCGCTTTCTTGTGATCGTCGGGAATGCCGAGTTCGCTGGCTTCGAGGCGCCGGATTTCGTCGCGCAGGCGACCGGCTTCCTCGAATTCGAGGTCGGCGGCGGCGTTGCGCATCTTCTGTTCGAGTTCCTCGATATAGGCGCGCAGATTGTGGCCGACGAGGTTGTTCTGGCCTTCCGCGTCGATGTCCACCAGCACGCCGTCGCGGCTGGCAGTGTCGGCGACGATATCGGCGATGCGGCGCTTGATCGTCTGGGGGGTGATGCCGTGCTCGGCGTTGTATTCTTCCTGCTTGGCACGGCGGCGGTCGGTTTCGGCGATGGCGCGTTCCATGCTGCCGGTCATGCGGTCGGCATAGAGGATCACCCGCCCATCGACGTTGCGCGCGGCGCGGCCGATGGTCTGGATCAGCGAGGTTTCACTGCGCAGGAAACCTTCCTTGTCGGCATCGAGAATGCAGACGAGGCCGCATTCGGGAATGTCGAGGCCCTCGCGCAAGAGGTTGATGCCGACCAGCACGTCGTAGACACCCATGCGCAGATCGCGGATCAGTTCGATGCGCTCCAGCGTCTCGACGTCGCTGTGCATGTAGCGCACGCGCACCCCGGCCTCGTGCATGAACTCGGTGAGATCCTCGGCCATGCGCTTGGTGAGGGTGGTGACAAGGGTGCGATAGCCCTTTTCGGCCACCGCCTTGCACTCCACGATGCAGTCCTGCACCTGATCCTCAACCGGGCGGATTTCCACCGGCGGGTCGATCAGGCCGGTCGGGCGGATCACCTGTTCGGCAAAGACGCCGCCCGCTTCGTCCATCTCCCAATGTCCCGGCGTGGCCGAGACGGCGATGGTCTGCGGTCGCATCGCGTCCCACTCGTTGAAGCGCAGCGGGCGGTTGTCGATGCAACTCGGCAGGCGGAAACCGTATTCGGCCAGCGTGATCTTGCGGCGGTGGTCGCCCTTCGACATCGCGCCGATCTGCGGCACCGTCTGATGGCTTTCGTCCACGAACAGCAGGGCATTGTCCGGCAGGTATTCGAACAGCGTCGGCGGCGGCTCGCCCGGCAGGCGGCCGGTGAGGAAGCGCGAATAGTTCTCGATCCCCGCACAGCTTCCGGTGGCGGCGATCATTTCGAGGTCGAAATTGGTGCGCTGCTCCAGCCGCTGGGCTTCGAGCAGGCGGCCTTCGGCTTCCAGTTCCTTGAGCCGCTCGGTCAGCTCGAAGCGGATCGCCTCGCTCGCCTGCTTCATCGTCGGGCCGGGCGTCACGTAGTGCGAGTTCGCATAGACCCGCACCTTTTCGAGCGCGGAGCCTTTCTTGCCGGTGAGCGGATCGAACTCGGCGATCTCCTCGATCTCGTCCCCGAAGAACGAGATGCGCCAGGCGGTGTCTTCAAGGTGGCTCGGAAACAGTTCCAGATTGTCCCCCCGCACGCGGAAGGTGCCGCGCGTGAACGCCGCATCGTTGCGCTTGTACTGGAGGGCGACGAGCTTGCGGATGATCTCGCGCTGGTCCTGCGTGTCGCCGGTCTTGAGGTCGAAGATCATCGCCGAGTACGTCTCGACCGAGCCGATGCCGTAGAGGCACGAGACCGAGGCGACGATGATCACGTCGTCCCGCTCCAGCAGCGCGCGCGTGGCCGAGTGACGCATCCGGTCGATCGCCTCGTTCACCGAGCTTTCCTTCTCGATGTAAGTGTCCGACCGGGCGACGTAGGCCTCTGGCTGGTAATAGTCGTAGTAGGAGACGAAGTATTCGACCGCGTTCTCGGGGAAGAAGTCCTTCATCTCGGCATAGAGCTGTGCAGCGAGGATCTTGTTCGGAGCCAGGATCAGCGCCGGGCGTTGCAGTTCCTCGATCACCTTGGCCATGGTGAAGGTCTTGCCCGAGCCGGTGACGCCCAGCAGCACTTGCGTCTTCTCGCCGTCGCCCGCCGTGGAGACGAGGTCGGCGATGGCGGTCGGCTGGTCGCCGTTCGGCTCGTATTCGGAGACGACCTTGAAGGGCCTGCCCGGCATCGATTTGTCGGGACGCGCGGGCTTGTGGGGGACGAATGTGCCCGAGGTATCCGGTTCCTCAAGGCCCCGGCGGATGATCAGCTCTGCCATGCGAGAACATATGGGGTATATCGCCCGCGCCCGCAATGACCCGAGGTGGGGACTCGCGGGAACGGCATGTCGATGGTACTTCCTCTGCCCTTCAACTCGGTGCGAAAGGTCTCGATTCTATGAAGCGGATCACGGCGGTTTCGGTGGTGTGTCTGGTGCTGGCTCTGGCAGCCTGCTCGAAGGAGCAGAAGAGTGGTGAAGCCCGGTCGATGGACGACGTGAAGCAGGAAGCCGCGCAGCTTCAGCGACCGAAGCCGGGGCAGTATACGCAGAATGTCGAGATCACGAAGATGGACATGCCCGGCCTCTCCAGCGAGGCTGCCGAGCAGATGAAGACGGCGATGGCGAAGGGGCAGGTCAACACGTTCTGCCTGACCAAGGCCGAGGCAGACAAAGGCTACCGCGACATGTTCGACGATATCGGCAAGGGGCGCGAATGCACTTATTCGCGCTTCGACGTTGATGGCGGCAGACTCGATGCCCAGATGGATTGCAAGTCCAACGAACAGGGGCAGGCGAGCATCAAGCTGGCCGGCACCGTGAGCGAGCAGGGCTCCGATATCAATGTGGACATGGACATGTCCGGCGGCCCCGCACCGATGGGGCAGATGAAGATGGCGATGCACCTGACCACCTCGCGGGTCGGCGATTGCCCCTGAGATGAAAGACTGACGTGAACGGACCGGCCCCGCGACAGCTAGACATGATGCGCAGCGCCATCGCGCGCCGCGCGGCGCTGGCGCGCGAGCCGCATCCGGAAGGAGTGCGCAAGCCGCCCTTGCGCCTGTTCTTCGCCGAACTCGCCTCGCTGCGGCGCGGCGGGCGCAAGCTGCTGGGGATCGAGCGGGCGCTCCATCCCCAGCCGGTCATGCTGCTGCCGGGCTTCGGCGCGCATCCCAACCGGATGCGCCCGATGGCCGAAGCGCTGACCGAGGCCGGGCACGAGGTCCACGAATGGGGCCTCGGCTTCAATTTCGGGCCGAACCGGGAGAACTTCGAGTTCCTGATGCGCCGGGTCGGGTCGCTGGCGCGGCGGCACCGGGCGCCGGTCACCTTGGTCGGCTGGAGCCTCGGCGGCCTGTTCGCGCGTGAGATCGCGCGGCGCCAGCCTGCCAGCGTCGGCAAAGTGGTGACGATGGGCACGCCGTTCTCCGGCGATCCGCGCGCCAACAATGCCTGGCGGGCCTATCAGGTCGTCACCGGGCACTCGGTGGACGCGCCGCCGATCGACTGCGATTTCTCCGAGAAGCCGCCGGTGCCGACGATCGCCCTGTGGAGCCCGCGTGACGGGGTGATCCATCCGCGCTCGGCCTGCGGCTGGCCGCATGAGCGCGACCGGGCAGTGGCGGTCCGCTGCTCGCACCTCGGTTTTGCCGCCGATCCGCGGGTGATTGCGGAAGTCCTGCGGCAGCTCGATATCGAAGGTTAGGCCATCACGTCGTCGCGGGCCTTCGCGACCGGAGCCCTGGCGCCGAGCGAGCAACCGGCGCTCGCCGCGATCATCATCACCACGGCCAGCCATTGCAGCCCGGTTAGCCGCTCACCCAGCACGAAGTACCCGACGATGGCACCGAGGGCGGGCGCCATCGAACTGAGCAGGCCGACGATCCGGCTGGAAAGCTGGGTCATCGCGCGCATTTCCAGCATATAGGGCAGGGCGCTAGACAGCAGGGCGACGACGAGGCCGAGGCCGAGCGCATGGAGCGGCAGGCTCGCCGGGGCCGCGGTGAGGCCGAACGGCACGGTGACGAGGCAGGCCACGGTCATGCCCAGCGAAACCGCCGTGGTGCTGCCGACCTCGGAGGCGCGCTTGCCACAGAGGATGTAGAGCGCCCAGCAGGCCGCCGCGCCGAGGGCGAAGGCGATCCCGGCAAGGTCCAGCGGCTGGGCGCGGCCGGGCCAGGGGATCAGCAGGGCAAGGCCGCCGAGCGCCAGCACAAGCCAGAGGAAGTCGCGCACCGACCGCGAGGTGGCCAGCACCACGCCGAGCGGTCCGCAGATTTCGATGGCGACGCCGATGCCGATGGGGATGCGGCGGAAGGCCCAATAGATCATCAGGTTCATGCCGCCCAGCACAAGGCCGTAGACCAGCAGCCAGCGCAGTTGCCGCGCCGTCACCCGGCTGCGCCAAGGCCGGGCGATGGCGAGCAGGATCACCGCCGAGATCGTCGTGCGCAGCGCCGCAACGCCTTCCGGGCCGACAATTGGAAACAGGCTCTTGGCGAAAGCCGCGCCGAGATTGATCGAGGCCTGCGCCACGACGATGGAAAGACCGGCGAGCAGGGCCGAGCGGTCGTTGGTTGAAGAGTAGGGCGTGGCGGTCATGTCCCGCGCGATGCCCTTGGCGGCGGTGCGGGGCAAGGGGGTCGTGAGAAGTGGTGTCGCCTCCGAACCGCGTGGTCGCCTAACTGCCCGGCAATTGCGGCGCAGAGCCGCTGATCGGGCCGAGCCAGAAAAAGCCGTCGTAGCGGGGGTCCGGCTTTTTGCCCGGAAAGGCACCGAGGCCGATGAAAGGTGCGCGTTTCAGATCGATCTCGCTATTGGCGGGATGGTTGCTGCATTCGATCGCATCATCTGGAATCTTTTGTCCGGGTTCTAAATGAAAGCCCTGCCTGACCTGGCAGTACCACGCGGTTCCCGATGCGTAACGGATATCGAGGCTGACGACCGGGGCATGTGAAGCGAGTCGGGCGGCCATGAAGTCAAAGCTTGCCGCGCCCTCTCCATAGCGCGACTTTCTGGCATGGGCGTTGCCGGTCAGGACCAGGACCTGATCGTAACTGCCGCGGGTTGCCGCCTCATGGATGTTTTCCGCCTGCACCGCTTCGCGTGGGCCTCCTCCGGGAAGATCGGAAAAACGCTTCTCCTGAGCGCTGTCGCTGTCGAATGCGATCACCGCAATAGGCAGGCCTGCTTCCTTCAAGCCATGCAGTCGAACCAGCAAGGCGAACATGGCCTGACTGGCGACACCGTCCTGTCGCGCCTGCCAACCTGCGCGGACAAGGGCCTTGCCGAACTGACCGGGTGGCAGTTTCCAGGCGTCCTGCAAAGCAACATTGGCGGTAGGGTCCAACTCGACGCTGACGAGAACCCGCTGCTTTTGCGAGGCCAGTGCACAGGCCAGATTGCCGATGAAGGCGGGACTCTCCTGCGTCCCGTGAAGTTCCCCGAAAACGACGTAGCGCGGCTGGCGGCTGGCAACTTCCGACCAGCCTTCGGGCAAGGCGCATGGCTCTGCGGGAGGCGCCTCTGCCGAAGACGGCAAGGTTCCGGAGGTCAGGGCCGAAGCGGCAAGCACGATCGAAGAGATTAGAACCATGGCGCTATTCTTGCGTCATTATCGCGCCCTGACAAAGAACAGATCGGGCCGTTTCGGTGACGATTTCAGTCATTTAATGAGTCGACCGTCAGAACTTCGATCAGCCGCTTGGAGGCCGTCTGCGGTAGCTCAGCGCCTCGGCGACATGGAGGCGCGTGACTTGCTCCATCCCGGCGAGGTCGGCGATCGTGCGGGCGACGCGCAGGATGCGGGTATAGCCGCGTGCCGAGAGGTGCATCGCCTCTGCCGCCTGCATCAGCAGTTTCCGCCCCGCCTCGTCCGGTGTCGCGTGGGCTTCAAGGAGGTCGCCGTCGAGTTCGGCATTGGTGCGCTTGCGCGTGCCCTCGAGCCGCGCGGTCTGGATCAGGCGGGCGCGGGCGACGCGGGCGGCGACTTCGGCGCTGCCTTCCTTGGGTGGCGGCAGGGCGAGATCGACGGCGCGCACCGGGTCGACTTCGACGTGCAGGTCGATCCGGTCGAGCAGTGGGCCGGAGACTTTGCCCTGATAGTCCGCGGCACATTTCGGCACGCGCGAGCAGGCGAGGGCTGGATCGCCGAGGAAGCCGCAACGGCACGGGTTCATCGCCGCGATCAGCTGGACCCGTGCGGGATAGGTCAGGTGGGCATTGGCGCGGGCAACGGTGACTTCGCCGGTTTCCAGCGGCTGGCGCAGCGAATCGAGCACGGCGCGCTGGAATTCCGGCAGTTCGTCGAGGAACAGCACGCCTAGATGCGCCATCGATACTTCGCCGGGTCGCACCTTGAGGCCGCCCCCGGTCAGCGCCGCCATCGAGGCGGAATGGTGCGGTGCGCGAAACGGGCGGGCGCGGCTGATCCGACCTTCCTCCAGGGTTCCCGCGACCGAGGCGATCATCGAAACTTCCAGCGCTTCCGCAGCGGTCAGTTCGGGGAGGATGCCGGGCAGGCACGAGGCGAGCAGCGACTTGCCCGCACCCGGAGGCCCGCTCATCAGCAGGTTGTGCGATCCGGCGGCGGCGATCTCCAGCGCGCGGCGGGCGACTTCCTGCCCTTTCACCTGTCGCAGGTCGGGGCCGCGTTCGGGCGGGTCGGCGCGGCCCGGCTCGGGCGGCGGCAGGACTTGCGTGCCCTTCAGGTGGTTGAGCAGGCTGATGAGGTTCGGCGTCGCCACCACCGGCACGCCGCTGGCCCAGCGTGCCTCGCTGCCTTGCGCCGCCGGGCAGATCAGTCCGAGATCGCGCTCGCTGGCGTGGAGCGCCGCCAGCAGCACGCCGGGTGAGGGGATCACCCGGCCGTCCAGCGCCAGTTCGCCCACCGCGACGAAATCCGCCAGTTGCTCCGAATCGGCGATCCCCATCGCCGCCAGCAGCGCCAGCGCGATCGGCAGGTCGTAGTGCGAGCCTTCCTTAGGCAGGTCCGCCGGGGAGAGGTTGATCGTGATCCGCTTGGGCGGCAGCGCGAGACCCATCGCGGTTAGCGCGGCACTTACCCGCTGGCGACTCTCCCCGACGGCCTTGTCCGGCAGGCCGACGAGCGTGAATCCCGGCATTCCGGGCGCCACCTGACACTGGACTTCAACCGCGCGCGCTTCCAATCCCAAGTAGGCGACAGTTGAAACGAGGGCGACCACGAAGGCTGTTCCTTGCCTATTCGTACTTCTATTTGGATAATCCCGTTAGATAACGCAATTAAGTCGAAGTATTTCTCGTTGTCCAGAAGGTTAAAGTCTTTTAACCTTAACTTTAACGACTTGTGTAAGTAGATAGGTCGCATCCTGCGGATATGCGCTCGCTTGCCACTCTTCTCGCTCTGGCGACCTTGTTTCCGGCTCTGCCCGTGCAGGCTGCGGATGGCAGGATTTCCTACGAGCTGGTGGAGACGGAGTCGGGCGCTGTCGAAGGCGATCCGGGGCTTGCCGATCCCAGTTACGTAGAGCAGGCGGCTATCGAGACCGATCGCGCGGGTCTGTCACAGGCGGCCTTCTGGCAGAGCGGCCCGGCGGCCATTCCGCGCGGGATTGCCGCTTACGGTCCGTTTCGCGTGATCGATGCCACCCATGCGGCGCTCGTCGATGCCACCGATTCGCGCAGTCCGGCGCAGTTCGCGGCGCTCCTGCGCGACTATCCGGGTATTGCCCAGCTTGAGATGATCGAGTGCCCCGGCACCGAGGACGACCTCGCCAACTTGCGTCTTGGGCGACTGATTCGCGAGCGGGGCATTGCCACCCATGTGCCGACCGGCGGCTCGGTGCGGTCGGGCGCGGTCGAGCTGTTCCTTGCCGGAGTGCGTCGCTATGCCGATCCCGGTTCGGAATTCGCGGTCCATGCCTGGCTGGACGATACCGGCCGCTCGCCGCGCGACTATGGCGCGAACTCGCCCGAGAATCGCCGCTATCTCGATTATTATCGGCAGATGGGCATGAGCGAGGCCGAGGCCTCGGCCTTCTACGGCATGACCAATGCGGTCCCGTTCGAATCGGCGCGCTGGTTCGATGGCGCCGAAATGGCGCGCTGGGTGAGGCTCGACCGGCTCGACGCCTGCGGGGCTAACCGAACAGTGAGGCCAGCCAGCCCCTGCGTCTTGGCGGTCGCTGCGCACCGCTGACCTGTAGCAGGTGATTCGCCAGGAGCGTCGCCTGGTTCCGGGTCAGGAAGAATCGCGAAGTATCGGGTTCCTCGCCCGCGTCCCAGCTATCCCGCTCGAAGGTCTGGAGTTCCAGCATCACGTTAGGGCCGAGGTCGCGCGAAGACCAGCCCACCAGCACACCGATTCGCTCGTCCTTCGTCATCGATTCGCCAAGTTCACCCTGGATTGCTCCCTCACCGCCGGAAACGGGCCTTTGGCGCGAGGTTAGCATAAGCGGTGTCGTGCGTTCGGGGGCGCTCGGGTGGACGCGGCGGGGCATTGGGGGTACTCGCTTGGGCACGGAGCATCGGCGTGTCCATCTCGCGGCAGGGAATGCGTTTCCCGAGTGCCTGCGAATGCGCCTTTCCCTTGACTCTCGCGCCCCGCTCTCGTAACGGCGCGCTTCAGTTTTGCGGTCGACCTCTTGGGGCGGCCCTGTTTGTTCGGGTCCTCCGGGGCCGCATTTGAATTTCGAGGACCGTCATGAAGCGCACTTTCCAGCCCAGCCGCCTTGTCCGCGCCCGCCGTCACGGCTTCCGCGCCCGTACGGCGACTGTCGGTGGCCGCAAGGTGCTTCGTGCGCGCCGCGCTCGCGGCCGTTCGAAGCTTTCGGCCTAAAGTCTTTCAAGCCCGAATCCCTAACCGGATTTGGGCTGGGATGCGGCACGCGGCCCGTGTCGCCATCCGAGTTCCCGTATCTCGGGGATTCGGGTGGCGGCACGGGCCGCCGCCGTTTGGGCCTGCGGCTTTCGTGACTTGTGGTGTTTGCAGTCCGGGCCGCCAACCCTATCTCTGACGCGATGACCGCCAGCCCTTACTCCACGATGACGAAGCGCGCCGACTTCGTCGCGGCCAACGCCGGCCTGCGGGTTGCGCGGCCCGGATTCGTGCTGCTTGCCAAGGCTAACGGCGGGCAGGGCATGCGCGTCGGCATTACCGTCACCAAGAAGATCGGCAATGCCGTGGTGCGCAACCGCATGAAGCGGCGCTTCCGGGCGCTGCTGCGCGAGATGCTGCCGGAGCACGGGCTTGCCGATACCGACCACGTCCTGATCGGCCGCGAGAACGGCGTCGAGCGCGACTTCACCCTGTTGCGGGACGAACTGCTGGCCGCGCTTGGCCGCGCCCAGGCGGGGAAGGGCGATCCGCCGCGCAACCATCGCGGTCGCAAGCGTGGGCCGGGCAAGAGCGGCGCTCCGAAGGCGGCAGGCCCGAAGGCAGGGACATGAAGAAGGCCCTCGCCTTGCTCGTCTCGCTGCCTGGGCTGCTGCTGATTCTGGTGGCGCGGGCCTGGCAGCTCGGTCCCTCGAAACTGATGCCGCCGACCTGCCGCTATGCCCCGTCCTGCTCGCAGTACGCCATCATAGCGGTCCGCAAGCACGGTGCGATTAAGGGTGGCTGGCTGGCGTTCAAGCGTATATTGCGCTGCCAACCTTGGGGCGGGCACGGCTACGATCCGGTCCCCGACTGAATGAAATCGGGCAGCCAAGTCGCTGCCACTGACGCGAATACGACAGGAAAAAGCCTTCGTGGATAAGCAGCGCAACATCATAATCGCGGTCGTTCTGACCGCGCTCGTGCTCTTCGGCTGGGAAGCCGAGGTCGGGTATTTCTATCCGCAGGCGAACAAGCCGCAGCCGGTCGAACAGGCCGCTCCGGCATCGGATTCCGCCAGCAAGCCCACCCGCGAAGGCGGCCTGCGCGACGCCGCCGACGTGGCGCTGGAGCAGCAGGACCTCAAGACCGCGCTTGCCGCACCCGGCCGCGTTCCCATCGCCGCCCCCGGCGTTTCCGGCTCGATCAACCTGACCGGCGCGCTGCTCGACGATCTCGTGCTCAACCGTCACCGCGAGACCGTGGAGAAGAACTCCGGCCCGGTCCGCATGTTCTCGCCTTCGGGCACCCCGGCGCAGCAGTACGCCCAGTTCGGCTGGGTCGGCGAAGGCATCGCCGCGCCGACCGCGCAGACGGTCTGGACCGCGCCGCAGGGCGCGAAGCTCACGCCGTCCACGCCCGTCGTTCTCACCTGGGACAACGGCAAGGGGCAGATCTTCTCGATCACCTTCAAGGTCGACGACAACTACCTGATCACTGCCGACCAGCAGATCCAGAACCGCGGCACCGGCGCGGTTGCGGTCCAGCCCTTCGCGCTGGTCAACCGCACCGACCGCACCGCCGCCGCCTATGCCTGGACGCTGCGCACCGGCGGCATCGGCGCCTTCGACGGCTCGGTCGCTTTCGGTCCCAAGTACGAAACCCTCGCCAAGGACGGCACGATGCCGCAGCCGGGCAATGCCGACTGGATCGGCTTCACCGACGTCTACTGGATGTCGGCCGTCATCCCGGTCAATGCCAAGGCCCAGGGCGCGTTCCGCTCGCAGGGCAACGGCATCTTCCGCGCCGATGTCGTCTACGACAAGTCGGTGGTCCAGCCGGGCCAGGCCCTGACCCGCGAAACCAAGCTCTTCGCCGGCGCCAAGGAGCACAAGGTGCTCGACGCCTATGAGAAGGCGGGCATCCCGAACTTCGGCCTCGCCATCGACTGGGGCTGGTTCCGCTGGTTCGAAAAGCCGATTTTCTGGCTGCTGACCAAGCTGTTCAGCCTCGTCGGCAACTTCGGCGTCGCCATCATCCTGCTGACCGCGATCGTGCGCGGCATCATGTTCCCGGTCGCTCAGCGCGGCTTCGCCTCGATGGCCGCGATGCGCGCGATCCAGCCGAAGATGAAGGCGATTCAGGAGCGCTACAAGGACGACAAGCAGAAGCAGCAGCTTGAGATCATGGCGCTCTACAAGCAGGAGAAGGTGAACCCGCTCGCCGGCTGCCTGCCGATGTTCCTGCAGATCCCGGTGTTCTTCGCGCTCTACAAGGTGCTGATGCTGGCGATCGAGATGCGCCACCAGCCCTTCGTGTTCTGGATCAAGGACCTTTCCGCGCCCGATCCGCTGCACATCCTGAACCTGTTCGGCCTGCTGCCGTTCACGCCGCCCAGCTTCCTGGCGATCGGCGTGCTGGCTCTGCTGCTCGGCGTGACGATGTATCTGCAGTTCAAGCTGAACCCGGCCCAGATGGACCCGGCCCAGCAGCAGGTTTTCGCGCTGATGCCCTGGTTCATGATGTTCATCATGGCGCCGTTCGCCTCGGGCCTGCTGGTCTACTGGATCACCTCGAACCTGCTGACCATCGCCCAGCAGAAGTTCCTCTACAGCCGCCATCCGCAGCTCAAGGCGATGGCCGAGAAGGAAGCGCAGGACAAGGCGCGCGCCGCAGAGCGCGGCAAGAGCAAGGCCTGAGACACACCATGACCGAAGAACAGGCCGCACAGGCTGAACTGGCCGAGCAGGCGCGCAAGCTCTTTTCAGGACCGGTGACGTTCCTGAAGAGCGCGCCTGCGCTCAAGTTCCTGCCCGATCCCGACGCGCCGGAGATCGCCTTCTGCGGTCGCTCGAACGTCGGCAAGTCGTCGCTGCTGAACGCGCTGACCGGCCGCAAGGCCATCGCGCGTACTTCGGTGACGCCGGGCCGCACGCAGGAACTGAACTTCTTCGAGGTGGGCGAGCCGATGCAGTTCCGCCTTGTCGACATGCCCGGCTACGGTTTCGCCAAGGCGCCGCCCAAGGTCGTTGAGACCTGGCGCCGCCTCGTGCGCGACTACCTGCGCGGCCGCGTCGTGCTCAAGCGCACGCTGCTGCTGGTCGATTCGCGCCACGGCGTGAAGGATGTCGATGCCGAGATGATGAAGATGCTCGACGAAGCTGCCGTCGGCTACCGCCTCGTCCTGACCAAGGCCGACAAGATCAAGGCGAGCGAACTCGAAAAGGTCCACGCCGAGACGATCGCCGAAGCCCGCAAGCATCCCGCGGCTTTCCCGGAAGTGCACATCACCTCCTCGGAAAAGGGCCTCGGCATTGCTGAACTGCGCGCAGCGGTCCTGGGCGATTCGCTGATCTGAACAGTCGAATATGGCTGACTTCCGGCGCGCCTCCGCATCTGCGGTTGGCGCGCCGTTTGCGTCGGAAGACCCGCAGGTTGTCGGTAAGCGTACAAGGTTTCTGCACAAGCAAGGCTGCCCTTTTCGAGGGTCTGGGGGATCATCCCCCAGGACTTCCCTGCTTTTCCGCGGGAAACCGCAAATGTGACGATTGCGTGACGAGAGCAGTTCCCCTAGAGGCGCTCGGTCGCGCCAATGAGAAGAAAGGACTCTCGCCATGCGCCAGATCGCCGTTCTTCCCTATCGCACTATCGGCCCTGCCGTGGATGCGCCGATTCAGATCCTGCTGATCACGTCGCGCAGCACGCGGCGCTGGGTCATTCCCAAGGGCGGGCTGATGAAGGGCTATCTGCCCCACGCCGCCGCCGCCGCCGAAGCGGAGGAGGAAGCGGGCGTGCTCGGCGCGGCATGTCCGATCCCGCTGGGGTCCTATCGCTACCGCAAGCAGCGCGCTTCCGGCGCTTCGGTGTGGGCGGATGTGGATGTATTCCCCTTCGCCGTCACCGAAGAGCTTGACTCGTGGGACGAACAGCATCAGCGCGAACGCCGCTGGTTCTCTCTCGCCGACGCGGCTAAGGCGGTCGACGAAGAGGATCTTCGCGCGCTGATCCGGTCCTTCGGAGCGCGCGAGTTCCGCGCTGCGGCCAGCCCGGCGCGCCTGATCGGCGCGATGGCTGACCGCATGGCCGACAAGACAGGGATCAATACAATGTTTGCCTGGTTCCAGAAGCTGCTTCCGCAGCAGGGCAATTTCTTCGATCTGTTCGAGCAGCAGGCTGCCACCTTGGTTGCCGGTGCCGACGCGCTTGCGCGTCTGGCGCAGGGCGGCTCCGGCCGCGGCCAGCACATCCGCGAGATCGAGGAACGCGAACACGACGCGGACAACATCACCCGCGAAGTGCTCCAGACCGTTCGCCGCACTTTCCTGACGCCGTTCGACCGCTCGTCGATCACCAGCCTCATCACCACGATGGACGATGCCATCGATGAGATGCAGCAGGTGGCCACCGCCGTGAACCTCTACGAGGTCGCCGAGTTCGAGCCGGAAATGATCGACATGGCGGCGATCATCGTCGACGCCGCGCGCCTTACCGCCGAAATCATGCCGCTGCTGCGCAAGATCGCCGACAACGGCCACCGCCTGCACGAACTCACCGAGCGCCTCGTGCGCATGGAAGGCCATGCCGACGAGATTCACGCCCGCGGCCTGAAGCGCGTGTTCAAGGCCGACACTGGTAAGGACGCGCTGCACTTCATCGTGCGCCAGGAAATGTTCAAGCGCCTCGAACGCGTCGTCGACCGCTTCGAGGACGTCGCCAACGAGATCGACGGTCTCGTGATCGATCACGCCTGACGGGCGGACACTCGACATGGAGCATACCCTTGCCCTGCCGCTGCTGTTCGGCCTCGTCGCACTGGCGCTCGCCTTCGACTTCCTGAACGGCCTTCACGACGCCGCCAACGCCATCGCCACGGTCGTCGCCACGCGCCTGCTGTCACCGGTCGTCGCGGTGCTCTTCGCCGCCTTCGGCAACTTCGCCGCCTACTGGATCATGGGCCTCCACGTCGCCGAGACGGTGGGCAAGGGCATCATCGACAAGGACGCGGTGACGCCCGCCGTGGTGTTCGGCGCCCTCGTCGGCGCGATGTTCTGGAACGTGCTGACCTGGATCAAGGGCATCCCCTCGTCCTCCAGCCACGCGCTGATCGGCGGTCTCCTCGGCGCCGGTATCGCCGCCGCCGGGCCGGGCGTGGTCGAATCGGAAGGCACCGTGAAGACGGTGGTCGCCATCGTCGCCTCGCCGGTGCTCGGCTTCATCATCGCCATGGCCATGATGCTGCTTACCTCCTGGCTGTTCAAGGGCACCACCCCGCGCGCCTCCAACGGCATCTTTAAGACGCTGCACCTGTTCTCCTCGGCGGCCTATTCGATCAGCCACGGCGGCAACGACGCGCAGAAGACCATGGGCATCATCGCCGTGCTGCTCTACTCGACGGGACACCTCCAGGGCGGCTTCCACGTGCCCGAATGGGTCGTGCTCGCCTGCTACACGGCGATCTCGATCGGTACGCTCTCGGGCGGGTGGAAGATCATCAAGACCATGGGGTCCAAGCTCACCAAGCTGAACCACCACTCGGGCTTCTGCGCCTCCACCGCAGGCTCGTTCGTGGTCTTCGGCGCGAGCGCCATGGGCATTCCGGTCTCGACTACCCACGCCATCACCGGCGCCGTGGTCGGTACGGGTGCGGCACGCCGGGCCAGCGCGGTGCGCTGGTCGGTGGCGAGCCGGGTTATCGTCGCGTGGTTCGTGACGATTCCGGCGAGCGCTATCGTTGGGGCGCTGTTCTTTTATCTGACGCGGCTTTTCTAAGGGGAAAGAGGAAGTCCTGGGGGATGATCCCCCAGACCCTCGCAATGTCGTCGTTGCGCGCTACCTATCCGGTGCGCGCTCCTTGCGGCGCAGCCAATAAGTCTCCCGACGCCACCATGAGCGCGCAACGGATAGATGGCGCCTGACCTCGACGGTATTGGGGGTGCAGGGGGGCTTTGCTCCCCTGCTTTCATCCTTCCCTTCTACAACGCCGTTCATCCTCGACTTTGCCAGCCTGAACCGATAGGCCAAACCCAAGGCCTACGGGGAATTGCGCAGTGAAGCTTATCATCGGCAACAAGAACTACTCCAGCTGGTCGCTGCGGGGCTGGCTGGCCTGCAAGCAGTCCGGTCTGGCTTTCGAGGAGATCACTGTCCCGCTGTTCGGCGACGACTGGGAAGCTGCCCGCAGTTCCGACGATCTCGCGCCCAGCCATGGCAAAGTGCCGATCCTGTGGGATGGCGAGGCCGTGGTCTGGGACAGTCTCGCGATCATCGAATATCTTGCCGACAAAGTCGGGCGCGACCGGTTCTGGCCCAAGGACGACGCCGCGCGCGCAATGGCCCGTTCGATGGTAGCGGAAATGCATTCGAGCTACATGGCGCTGCGCCGGGCCTGTCCGATGAACATCCGCAGCCGCGTGGAGGGCGTCCCGCTGGGCGAGGACGTGCGCGCGGATATCGTGCGCATTCTTACGCTCTGGGCCGAGGCCCGCGCCCGTTTCGGCAAGGGCGGGCCGTTCCTGTTCGGCACTTTCGGCGCGGCGGACGTGATCTACGCGCCGGTCGTCAGCCGGTTCCTGACATACGGCATCGGCGTTCCCGGCTTCGCGCAGGCCTATATGCAGGCCGTGTGGGAGCATGAGTGGATGCAGCAGTGGATCAACGCCGCCGAGTCCGAGGACTGGGTGATCGAGCAGTACGAGCACCCCGTCCGGTAGAGTTTATCCCGGCCGTTTGGCGGCATAGGGCGTGCCGTCCTTGTGGAGGTAGCCCTCTTCGTTCCAGAGCATGTCGATGTCGGGATAGAAGCCGCCGGTATCCGCTCCGGCGGCGATGGCGATGAACGTGCAGTCGCTTTCCGTCTCGTTGACGAGGTGGTGGCCGTTCTCGGCGTCCTTGGGCCAGGCGCAGATGTCGCCGGGGCGGATCGCGGTGCGGCCGCCGTCCTCGATCAGCACGGCCTCGCCGGAGAGCATCACCAGCAGCTCGTCCTCGCCCCGGTGCCAGTGGCGCTGGCTAGACCATGCGCCGGGCTTCAGCACGACATGGCTGGCGGTCAGTTCCGTCAGTCCTGCGGCAGGGGCGAGGCGCCGCCACCAGCGACCTTCGACGGCAGCGTCGAACGGCTCCGGATAGCCGGTGCGGTTGGACTGCGGGATCGCCTCGATATCCAGTCTGGGCATGGTTCGCTTCCCTGAAAGCCTGTCTCTCGCCTATGGTCTTGGGCGCGGACCTGTGCAATGGCCCGCGACATGACCCAGCCCGTACTTGCGCTCGCCGAAGCCCTGCTTGCCTGCCCCAGCGTCACGCCCGCCACCGGCGCGGTGTTTGACTGTCTGGAAGGTCAGCTTGCCCCGCTCGGCTTCGCGGTGCATCGCTTCCTGGCGGGCGAAGCGCCGGACGGCCCGGTCGAGAACCTCTTCGCTATCCGCAAGGGACCGGAAGGATCGCGCCACTTCGCCTTCGCCGGCCACCTCGACGTGGTGCCGCCGGGCGAGGGCTGGAGCAGCGCGCCCTTCGCCCCGGAAGTGCGCGGCGAGCTGCTCTACGGACGCGGCGCGGTAGACATGAAGGGCTCGATCGCCTGCATGGTCGCCGCGGCCGCGCAGATCCCCGCCGACGCGGGCACGATCAGCTTCATCATCACCGGCGACGAGGAAGGCCCGGCCCGCTTCGGCACCCTCGCGCTGATCGACCACATGCGCGAAGTGGGTGAAATCCCCGACCTCTGCCTCGTCGGCGAACCGACTTCGGTGCACCGCCTCGGCGACATGATGAAGATCGGCCGCCGCGGCTCGGTCAATATCTGGCTGGAAGTCGAGGGCGTGCAGGGCCACGTCGCCTATCCGCATCTGGCCGACAACCCGATTCCCCGCTTGGTGGCCATGCTCGCCGAACTCGACGCGATCGTGCTGGACGAGGGCACCGACTGGTTCCAGGCCAGCAATCTCGAAGTGACCGACCTCACCGTCGGCAATCCCGCGACGAACGTTATCCCGGCAAAGGCCTCGGCCCGCATCTCGATCCGCTTCAACGACCTGCACACTGGTGAGAGCCTGTCGCGCCGCGTCACCGAGATTGCCGAGCGCCACGGCGGCACCGCCCGCCCGGTGATCTCCGGCGAAGCCTTCCTCACCCAGCCCGGCGCCTTCTCGGCGATGCTGGCCGAGGCGATCCGCGCGGAAACCGGCGTGGAGCCTGAGCTTTCCACCAGCGGCGGCACTTCGGATGCACGCTTCCTCAAGGACCTGTCGCCGGTGATCGAGTTCGGCCTGTCCAACGCGACGATGCACAAGCGCGACGAGGCCGTGGCGATCCCTGATCTCGACATGCTCGTGCGGATCTATCGCCGCGTCACCGAGGCCGCGCTCGCGCAAGGCTGATCCGCGCGCGGATCAGCACATCACAACCCTGAAGGTAAGTCCGGCGGACGACGTTGACCGGACCGGTCACGCTGTTAGTCTCCCCGGCAATTTTATTGCGAGGTGACAATGGGCAGGCGCCTGACGCTTTATATTCTTATCGGCATGGTGCTGGGCATCGCCGCGGGCTGGCTGCTGCATGCGACCATCCCGGCGGACGACCCGCGCCTCGTGCAGTGGGCCGACTACTTCAAGCTGCTGCCCGATGTCTTCCTGAAGCTGATCAAGATGATCATCGCGCCGCTGGTCTTCGCGACGATCGTCACCGGTATCTCGGGCATGGGCGACAGCGCCGCGCTGGGCCGCATCGGCGGCAAGGCGCTGGGTTGGTTCATCACCGCCAGCCTGATCTCGCTGGGTCTCGGCCTCGTGCTGGTGAACCTGTTCAAGCCGGGCGTCGGCGCGGGCCTCACCACTGCTTCGGACCTCGGCAAGCTGGAAATGGGTGAACTGACGCTGCGTCACTTCATCCTCGAAATCTTCCCGAGCAGCGCCGTCGACGCGATGGCGCAGAACAACATCCTGCAGATCCTCGTCTTCTCGGTCTTCGTCGGCGTCGGCCTCACCGCCATCGGCGAGAAGGGTGCGATCATCGTCAAGGTGAGCGAGGCGCTGTCCGAACTCATGCTGCAGATCACCGACTACGTGATGCGCTTCGCACCTTTCGCGGTGTTCGGCGCGCTTGCCAGTGTGATCGCGAAGCAGGGCCTCGGCATCATCGTCACCTACGGCGTGCTCGTCAGCGAATTCTACTTCGCGATGCTGCTGCTCTGGGTGCTGCTGTTCCTGATCGGCGGCGCGTTCCTGCGCGGGCGGATCGTCACCCTGTTCCGCTACATCCGCGAGCCGCTGCTGCTCTCCTTCTCGACCGCATCGTCGGAAGCGAGCCTGCCCAAGCTGTTCGAACAGCTCGACCGCTTCGGCGTGCCGCGCCGCATCTCGGGCTTCATCCTGCCGCTGGGCTATAGCTTCAACCTCGACGGCTCGATGATCTACATGAGCTTCGCGTCAATCTTCATCGCGCAGGCTTACGGAATCCACGTCCCCATCGGCACGCAGATCCTGATGCTGCTGACGCTGATGGTCAGCTCGAAGGGAATCGCCGGGGTGCCGCGCGCCAGCCTCGTGGTGATCGCTGCGACGCTGACGCAGTTCGGCCTGCCGGTCGAAGGCATCGCGCTGCTGCTGGGCATCGACACCTTCCTCGACATGGGCCGCTCGGCAACGAACGTGGTCGGCAATGCGGTGGCGACGGCAGTCATCACCCGCAGCGAAGGCATGCTCCAGCCGCTGGTCGATCCGGACGAGGAAATGCCGCAGGCGCCGACGCGGACTTCATCGCATGGGCGGGCCGGGCTTAATATCGATCCGGAGCAGTACGAAAGTTGAAGGGAGTAAGCAGGGGGTCAACACCCCCTGCACCCCCATTACCGTCTAGGTCACGCGGACCAACTCCGTTGTGCGCCCAAGGCTGCGTCGGAAGACTGAATGGCTGCGCCGCAGGGAGCGCACGACGGATAGGTAGCGCGCGAGGTAGACATTCCGAGGGTCTGGGGGATCATCCCCCAGGACTTACTTTATTGCTTGAGCTTAACCGGCGTAAACGGTGCTAGACCGCACCCACCGCCCCGCTGGAAGCCGCCACCCACGCGATTGAGCGGATAGATGATATCCTGCTGGCAAAGCTGCGAGAGCGAAGTCGCGTACGTAAAGCTGTCCGCCGATTTCAGCCCCGGACAGCGGTTCGGCAGAGTCACCCGCCAGACGCGATTGCCCGCGCCGCCGATGAAATCGATGGTCCAGTCGTCGCGGATGCGGGTGCTGGAGAACTGGGTGAGCGGCAGGCAGTCCTGCGCGGAGCCGGTGGCCTCGGCGGCGGGGCTGGGCGGAGGCGGCGGGGAAGGTTCATGATCGGAGCAGGCGGCCAGCGCGAGCGGCGAGAGCAGCAGAGCGAAACGACGGTCGGCCATGGGTAAACTCCCGAGATGCCGTCTGTTTCAGGCGGCTTTCCTTGCACCTTTCTCCAGAACTTTGTCCTTGTAATCGCACAAGTCAACCACCGGGCAGCGCCAGCATTCGGGTGTGCGGGCCTTGCAGATGTAGCGGCCGTGCAGGATCATCCAGTGGTGCGATCCTACGCGGAAGGGCTGCGGCACGCGCTTTTCGAGTTGCTTCTCGACGGCGAGCGGAGTCTTGCCCTTGGCGATGCCGGTGCGGTTGCCGACGCGGAAGATATGGGTGTCCACTGCGAAGGTCTCCGCCCCGAAGGCGCAGTTCATGACGACGTTGGCGGTCTTGCGGCCGACGCCGGGCAGTTCGACCAGCGCGTCGCGGTCTTCGGGGACTTCGCCATTGTAGCGCGCGACGAGGATTTCGGAGAGCGCGATGACGTTCTTGGCCTTGGAATTGAACAGGCCGATGGTCTTGATGTGCTCTTTCAGGCCCTCTTCGCCGAGGGCCACCATCTGCGCGGGCGTCTTCACCTCGCGGAACAGCGCCCGCGTGGCCTTGTTGACGCCGACGTCGGTCGACTGCGCGGAGAGCACCACGGCGACGAGCAGCTGGTAGTTGTTGCCGAATTCCAGCTCCGTCTCGGGCGAGGGGTTAAGCTCGGCGAGACGGCGGAAGAATTCGAAGATTTCGGCCTTGTTCAAAGGTCCAGCACCTCGGGCATCGTGTAGCGACCGGCGTGCTTGTGCCGGAGCCACTGGGCGGCCTTGACCGCGCCCTTCGCGAAGATCGTGCGGTTTTCGGCGAGGTGCGAGAAGGAGAGACGCTCGTTGTCGCCCAGGAAGTGCACGGTGTGGTCGCCCGCCACGGTGCCCCCGCGCAGGGCGGCGAAGCCGATGGTGCCGGCCTCGCGCTTGCCGGTGATACCGTCGCGGCCGCGCACGGCGGTGTCGGACAGGCTGACTTCGCGGCCCTTGGCGGCGGCGTCGCCCAGCAGCAGGGCGGTGCCGGAGGGGGCATCCACCTTCATGCGGTGGTGGGTTTCGACGATCTCGATATCCCAGTCCTCGCCCAGCTTGCTGGCGGCTTCGCGCACGAGGTGGGCGAGCAGGGTGACGCCGAGCGAGGTGTTGCCGGTCTGGAGCACGGGGATGTGCTGGGCGGCCGAATCGATCAGCCAGTGATGGCGTTCCTCAAGGCCGGTGGTGCCGACGACGATGGGAATCCCTGCGTCCACGGCGGCATCGAGGTTGGCTTCGAGCGCCGTGGGGCTGGAGAAGTCGATCAGCACGTCCGAATGCGCGGCCAGTGCACCGAGATCGCCGTCGCGGCCCACACCGCCGGACAGTTCTTCGCCTGCCGCCGTGATGGCCTCTGCGATGGCCTGCCCCATGCGTCCCGCGCTGCCGATAATTCCGATTCGTGCCACTTGCCGTCTCCGTTGAAGGCTGGTCTCATGGCCGGGATGAAGGACATCCGCAACATCGTCATCCTCACCGGTGCGGGCGTAAGCGCCGAAAGCGGCATCGACACCTTTCGGGATGGGGGAGGTCTCTGGGAGCAGCACCGCGTCGAGGACGTGGCAACGCCCGAGGCTTTCGCCCGCGATCCCGACCTGGTGCTGCGCTTCTACGACATGCGGCGGGAGGCGATCCAGACCAAGCAGCCCAACGCCGCCCACCTTGCGCTGGCCAGGCTGGACCGGGAGTGGGAGGGCGAACTGCTGATCGTCACCCAGAACGTGGACGACTTGCACGAGCGGGCAGGGGCGAAACGGGTGCTCCACATGCACGGCGAGCATCTCAATGCCTGGTGCACCGTCTGCGACGAGCGCGTGCGCTGGACCGGGCCGCTGATCGACCGCCCCGCCTGTCCCGAATGCGGAGAGGCGGCGCTGCGGCCCGATATCGTCTGGTTCGGAGAAATGCCCTACCGGATGGAGGAAATCGTCGAGGCGCTGGAGCGGGCGGACCTGTTCGTCTCCATCGGCACTTCGGGCGCGGTCTATCCCGCTGCCGGTTTCGTGCGCAATGCGCGCGAATTCGGGGCGGAGACGCTGGAACTGAACCTCGAACCCTCGCAGGGCACCTTCTGGTTCGACGAGGCACGCCATGGTCCGGCGACCGAGCTGGTCGCGGCGTGGGTAGACGAAGTGCTCGGCGCATGAGCCATCGGGGAAGCTGCCATTGCGGCGCGGTCACGCTGGAACTGACGGATCAGCCGCGCGAGGTCTGCGACTGCAACTGCTCGATCTGCCATCGGCTCGGCACTTTGTGGTCCTATCACAGCCCCAAAAACGTGCGGATCGAGGGCGAACTCGTCGGTTATCAGACCGGGGACAAGGTGCTGACCTTCTGGCACTGCCGGCAGTGTGGTTGCACCACGCACTGGAGTCCGGTCGATCCGGGACAGGACCGCATGGGCGTGAACATGCGCCTGTTCGCGCCTGAACTGCTCGCCGGTTTAGCGGTCTACAGTCACGACGGCAGATCGGCCTGAACAGAAGCCTCGATGCCGCAGGCCGAACAGCCGGGGTCCTTGGCGATCCTGAGCGGTCGCATCGAGGGGGCCATGCCGTCTATCAGGTGCAGCGTGCCGAACTGCGGCTCGCCCAGCGCCGACCGGCCCGCCAGCAGCACGCGCATCGCGTGCATCGCCGCGAACGTGCCGACCATGCCGACCATGGCCCCCAGCACGCCGTCCGCCGCGCAAGTGTCGCAGTCCTGCGCATCGAAGGCATCGCCCACGAAACAGCGGTAGCAGGCGTGATTCGGCAGGTGCCCGGCGAAATTGGCTACTTGGCCCTGGAAGCGACCAACTGCCGCGCTCGTGAGGGGAATGCCGAGTTTCACACAGGAATCTGACACCAGCAGCCGAGTCGCGAAGTTGTCACACCCGTCCAGTACCACGCTCGCGCCGGAGAGAATCTCTGCTGCGTTGTCACCCCCGAGACGCGTAACGCACGGCAGGACCTCAAGGCCAAGATCAAAGCGCCGCACCCATTCGGCCGCCGCTTCCGCCTTGGGCTTGCCGATATCAGATGGCGCATAAATCGTCTGGCGTTGCAGATTGCTGACGTCCACCGTGTCGTCGTCGATCAGCGTCAGCCGTCCTATGCCGGCTGCGGCGAGATATTGAAGGGCAGGACTGCCGATCCCGCCGCAGCCGACAAGCACCACATGGGCATCCGCCAGCGCCACCTGGCCGACGCCGCCCACTTCGGGCAGCACGATATGGCGCGCGAAGCGCTGGAGGCGTTCGGGAGAAAGAGTCATCGGCTTTCGGTGCTTTCCGCCTCGACGGTGTCGGGCCGTTCCTTGCGGAAGCCGTGCATGCCGAACCACCACTGGGTGGCGATCACCGCGCCCTTGGCGGGCTGGAGCATGCCGATCATCATCGCCACCGCCAGCGGGATCAGGATTGCGAACATCGCCGCCGGGCCGAGGTGGAAGTCCTTGGACAGGGCGATGATCAGCGGCGCCATCAGGTGGCCGGTGACGATCATGGCGATATAGGCGGGGAAGTCGTCGGCGCGCTGCGGCGTGAGGTCCAGCGTGCAGATCGGGCAGCGGCCGAGCGGTTTCAGCCACTTGCGGAACAGCCGCCCTTCGCCGCAACGCGGGCAGCGGCAACGGATGCCGCGCAGGGCAGCTTGCGAATAGGCGGCGGGTAGGGCGGCGCTCATCCCTCCGGCCTACAGCATCGGGGCCGGGAGGAGCAAGCGCGGGGTGCGCGGCTCTTAGAGCTTGTCTGGAAAATGCCCCTAAGGGCATTTTCGTTGCGGCACCGGCCCCCAAAGTCATTTAGGCGCCCCCACCCGACCTCCCATAGGGTACTATCGTTGGGAGGTCGGGTGGGGGAGAGGGCCGGTGCCGCCGAAATTCGCCTGCGGCGAATTTCCAAACAGTCTCTTAATCGTCCCGCGAGATCTGCACCCGGTTCCGCCCGCCGTTCTTGGCGGCATAGAGCGCGCCGTCGGCATTCCGGGTGGCGTGATCGAGCTGGGCAAAACTGCGCACCGCGGCAAGGCCGCAGGAGAATGTCACCGGCCATTCGTCGCCCTGGAGGCTGGGGTCGAGGGCGATGCTGGCGCGCAGGCGCTCCATCACCATGCGGGCTTCCTCCAGCAGGGTATCGGGGAACAGGATCGCGAATTCCTCGCCGCCCCAGCGCCCGACCATGTCGGCGCGGCGCACGCCGTGCTCCAGCCGAAGTGCCACTTCGCGCAGCAGGGCATCGCCGGTAGCAGGACCGAAGCGGTCGTTGATCGCCTGGAAGCGGTCGATATCGATCATGGCGAGGACGCTGTTGCTGTCGTCGGTCAGCACGCGGCGCGCGGAATCGAGGAAGCCGCGGCGGCTGCGCAGGCCGGTGAGTTCGTCGCGCTCGGCGGTTTCGACGAGGCGCTCGATCCGCGCCGCCGATTCGCCCGCCGCCACGGTGACGCCGTGGAACAGGCGCCCGACCAGATCCGCGTTGGCGACCGGCACTGGTCCCACGCGCTCGCCCGCCTGGGCCGCGCGCAGCATCTGCGTGGCGGTCTCGATCGGGCGCAGCAGCGCGCGGATCGCGGCGAGGCCGAGCACCGTGCTCAGCAGCGTGGCACCCATCAGGACGAGCAGAAACGCCGGCTGCCACTGCCCGGTCGCGGCCTGATAGGCGGCGCAGGTGAGCGGCGGCACGAGACTGGCGGCAAAGCAGACAAGGAGGATGCGCCACTCGTAGCGGCGTGGAAACAGGAACGTCGTGGCCTGATAGAAGCGCATGAAGGATGCCTCTTCCGCCGGAGCGAACATGTCCGGATCGGTAGAAGACTTAAACCGCGACGCTTATGCAATGGTTAAAATTTTGCATTCCCGCATGACAGCCGCGCTTTTCGTGCGTGCGCGGCAACCGGCTCCGGTAAGGACGAGGTCATCTCGTTCCCTGCTGGAGCCGGTGCAGAAGACGTCTATGCCGTACTCAGGATTCCAGCTGGCGCAGCAGCGAGCGCACGTCGCCGTCCATGTCGGCATCGCGGGTGCGCAGTTCCTCGATCAGGCGCACGGCGTGAATCACGGTCGAGTGATCGCGACCACCGAACTTGCGGCCGATTTCCGGGTAGGAGCGCGGCGTCAGCACCTTGGCGAGGTACATCGCCACCTGGCGCGGGCGCACGACGGCGCGGGCGCGGCGCTTCGAGCTCATTTCCGTGCGGTCGATGCGATAGAACTGGCAGACCGTGCGCTGGATCTCGTCGATGGTGATGCGGCGGCGGTTGGCCGAAAGGATGTCGGTCAGCTGCTCTTCGGCGAGTTGGAGCGACACTGCCTGGCCGGTCAGCTGGGCATAGGCGATCAGCTTGTTGAGGCCGCCGACCAGTTCGCGGACGTTGCGGTTGATGGTGCGGGCCAGGAACTCGATCACGTCGGCAGGCACGTCCACCGAAGCGAAGCGGCCGAGGCGGTTTTCGAGGATCGAGCGGCGCAGTTCGATGTCGGCGGGCTGGATATCGGCTACGAGGCCCATCGACAGGCGCGAGAGCAGGCGCGGCTCGACCCCGTCGAGCGCCTGAGGCGCACGGTCGGCGGCGAAGACCAGGCGCTTGCCTTCCTGGAGCAGGGCATCGATCGTGTAGAGCAGCTCTTCCTGCGCCGAAGCCTTGCCGATGATGAACTGGATATCGTCCACCAGCAGCAGGTCGAAGCCGCGCAGGCGGGCCTTGAACTCGATCATCTGGTTCTGGCGCAGGGCTTGGACGAACTCGACCATGAAGCGCTCGGCCGAGCAGTAGAAGATCCGGGCATGCGGATGGTTCGCGAGATAGGCATGGCCGATCGCGTGCAGCAGGTGGGTCTTGCCCTGGCCGGTCGCGCCCTTGAGGTAGAGCGGCGAGAACTGCGGCGTTTCGGTGGCGGCCATGCGCTGGGCGGCATTGCAGGCGAGCACGTTGCTCTGGCCGGTCACGAACGAGGTGAACGTCTGCGAGGCGTCGATGCCGACCGGGCCCTGGCCGAGCGCGGCGAAAGCCTCACCCTGGAGCACGGCAGCGATCGAATCGGCGCCGCCGTCCTTGGGCCAGCCCTGAGTCGAATCGTTGGCAGGCGCGCTCGACGGACGGCCGTTGCCGCCGCCCAAGCGCAGCTCGGGGAGCTGGCGGCGGCCGGGGTGCACCAGCACGCGGACGTGGCGCACGTCGGGGCGGGCGATCTTCCAGGCCAGCGACAGCCGGTCGGCGAAGCGATCCGCGACCCAGTTCGCCGAGAATTCGGTGGGGAGATAGAGGTCGAGTGTACCGGTTTCCTTGCAGTAGTTGCCCGGCTGGATGGGCTTGATCCACTGGCTGTGTGCCTGCTGACCGAGGTCCTTGCGCAGGCCCTGGCTGATGTCAGCCCAGTCTGCCGCCAGATTCACGGCTTCCTGATCTTCTTCCATCGCCACTCGTACCGCCTTCGATTTCTTAATCACGCCGTTTGCGCCCTGACTTGCCGGAGACCGGCCCGCTGTTGAACCTGACACTGCACCAACTCCCCTATGTCGGCCGTTATCGAATGTGACCCAGCGGGCCGCGAAAGTTGAATGCCGTGCGTGGAACCGGTGCTCCTCCGGGGTGAACTCGCGCCGGGAGGAAACCCGGCGAAAGACACGCCCCAGCGAAAGACAAGCCCCGGACGAGGCGAACCTCAGCCGGGACTGGGAATAAAGAGACAAAAAATCCCCCAACTGCAAAGCATGGCTTGCAGCAGGATCTTCGTCGCTGTCGATGTTCCCCGGGCCGGTTCCGCACGGCCTGTGGACTTCTTTTAGGAACGGGTTTGACCGCGGTGCAAGACGATCCTCCCCAAATAAAAAAAATTATGGCTGTTGACTCGCCTTGAGTGCCCAATTTCCGTCATGATCGAATTTAAGTCTTTAAATTCAACGCCTTGATGGATGTTTCCATCGGGCCTGCATGCGAATCGCAACATTTCCGTGCGTTTGCTCTGGACGTGCCGCAGGCAGCCGGGCGCACTGTCCCGTCAGGCCGCGCGCGATGCGGGATTGCGTTCCCGTTCCGTACTCACTTGCGCGATTCGGAGAAGCGAATCGGCTTTCGACTCAGGCCGTGAGATTCGGCCGCTGCCGAATCGGCGCTGCGATTCTGTCGTTTCGGGCGGCGCGCTACCGAATCGACCTGCGATTCGCAGCGGGCGCCTACGGCCGGGGTGCGGGGCAGGTCGGCGCGCTTGGAAATGGGCAGGGGCAGCAAAGCAGGGGAGGCTCTCGCAAGGCGTTCCGCCGCAATTTTCCAAAGCCCCAAACGGGCGCGGCCCGCGTTGCCACCTGAAATCTCGCCGCAAGGGCAAGGATTCAGGTGGCAACGCGGGCCACTGCCGTACGGTCGGACGCGCCCGAAGGCGCGCCAGCCAGAAAATCAGCCGAGCGCGGAAACGCGCTTGGTGAGGCGCGAGAGCTTGCGCGAAGCGGTGTTCTTGTGAAGCACGCCGCGAGCCACGCCGCGGGCCAGCTCGGGCTGGGCTTCCTTCAGAGCGGCCGAAGCGGCGCCCTTGTCACCACCGGCAATCGCGGTCTCGACCTTCTTGAGGAAGGTGCGGATGCGGCTGATGCGGTTCGTATTGATCTCCGCGCGGCGCTCGTTACGGCGGATGCGCTTGCGGGCTTGCGGCGTATTGGCCATCGAATTTCCTCTGTCTGGCCCCCCCACAGCGGTGATGGCGGCCCAATTGCCTGATCGAATCTCTAGGCGAGCGGACTCGCCGGAAAGCGCGCCCCTTAACGGTGCAGGGCTGTTTCGTCAACCCGGCAGAGGCGCGTGAAACCGCCTATTTCTGGCACTTCGGGCACCAGAACGTACTCCGCCCGCCCTGCGCGAATCGCCGGACCGGCGCCCCGCAAGCGCAGTCTTGCCCCTCTCGCCCATAAACCTGCCAGGCGGTCGCGAAATAGCCCAGTTCCCCGTTGGGCTGGGCATAGTCGCGGATTGTCGAGCCGCCCGCTGCGATCGATTCGGACAGGACTTCGCGGATCGCCGGGACCAGCTTGCGCAAGGCGGGCAAGCTCACCAGCCCGGCTTCCTTGTCGGGCCGGATACCGGAGCGGAACAGCGCCTCGCAGACGTAGATATTGCCCAGCCCCGCCACCACCGACTGGTCGAGCAGCATTTGCTTGATCGGCGCGATTCGCCCCGCGAAAGCGGCTTTGAGATGGGCCGGGGTCAGTCCCTCGCCCAGCGGCTCCGGCCCGAGCGCCGCAAACGCCCCCCATGCATCGAGCGCTTCCGTCGGCACCAGATCCACCGAGCCGAACCGCCGCGCATCGTTGAGCGCCAGAACATGACCCGCGCCGGTCTCGATCACGAGGTGGTCGTGCTTCTCGGGCTTCTCCGGCTCGATCCGCCAGCGCCCGGACATGCCGAGATGGAACACCATCGTCTGCTCGCGGTCGGTATGGATGAGGCCGTACTTGGCCCGGCGGCCCATCGCCGTGACCCGCGCGCCGGTCAGGACCTGGACGAGATCGGGCGGGAACGGACGGCGCAAGTCCGGCCGGTTCAGGGTGACGCGGGCGATGCGCTCGCCCTCCAGGTAGCGGGCGAGGCCGCGGACGGTGGTTTCTACTTCGGGGAGTTCTGGCATCTTGAGGAAGGAGATAGGGCGAGGCGTGAAGAAGAAAAGAGGAAGTCCTGGGGGATGATCCCCCAGACCCTCAAAATGGCGACCTCACGCGCCACCTATCCGTCGTGCACTCCTTGCGGCGTAGCGAATACGTCTCCCGATACGGCCATGGGCGCACGACGCATAGGCAGGGCACGACCTCGACAGTATCAGGGTGCAGGGGGATGATCCCCCTGCATTTCTCCTTCCCTTCCACCCCCTTCCAAAGCAATCCAGACGCATGGAAACCAACCGCTCCCACACGCGCGCATTCCTGATGCTCGGACTGGTCATGTTGTTCTGGGCCGGAAACTCGATCACCGGCCGAGCCGTGCGCGACGACATTCCGCCTTTCACGCTGGCGCTCGGGCGTTGGCTGATCGCGGTGTTGCTCCTGCTGCCCTTCGCCGCGCGGCAGCTCTGGAGGGAGCGGGCCGAGGCCCTGGCCGGGTGGCGCTGGATACTGGTGCTCGGGTTCCTCGGCATCGTCTGCTTCAACAGCTTTCTCTACAAGGGCCTGCATTATACGACGGCTGCCAACGCGCTCCTGTTGCAGGCGGCGATCCCGGCGGCGGTCATGATGCTGGATTGCGCGGTGTTCGGCGGGCGACCGGGGCGGATGCATGTGCTGGGCGTGCTGGTTTCGACGCTCGGGGTGGTGGCCATCGTGTTCCGGGGCGCTCCGGCGGCCATGATGCAGTTGCGCTTCGGCCCCGGAGACGGGCTGGTGTTTTGCGCGGTCGCGGCTTGGTCGCTCTATACGGTGTTCCTGAGGAAGCGTCCGGCGATCTCGGCCGCGAGCCTGCTGGTGCTGACGTTCGCGATCGGCGTATTGGCGATGGCGCCCTTGGCGGCGATGGAGGCCGCGCAGGGGCAGGCCGTGGTCTGGAGTCCGGGCGTGCTGGCGGCCTTCGCCTATGTCGGGGTGTTCCCTTCGGTGATCGCCTATTTCATCTACAACCGGGCGACGGGCGAGCTGGGCGCGGCGCGGGCCGGGCAGGCGATCACCCTGATGCCGCTGTTCGGCGCGCTGCTTTCGGCGCTGCTGCTGGGCGAGCGGCTGCACGGCTATCATTTTGCGGGGATGGCGCTGATTCTGGGCGGCATCGTGCTTTCCGCGTTCGGGGTCAGTAGGACAAAATAACCGGCGCGACGGACTGGCGCAGGCGCGGCCGGGAGGCTAGAGGACTGCGCCATGAGCGAAACGGTTTCCTTCGGCTACGAAGAGGTCAGCCCCGAGGAGAAGGAAGGGCGCGTCGGCGCCGTCTTCTCCAGCGTTGCACGCAAGTACGACGTGATGAACGATGCCATGTCGGTCGGCATGCACCGGCTCTGGAAGGACAAGTTCGTCCGCCGCGTGAAGCCGCGCGAGGGCGAGCAGATCCTCGACATGGCGGGCGGCACCGGCGACATCGCCTTCCGCATGGCGGCGCAGGGCGCCTCGATCACCGTGTCGGACATCAACCAGGACATGCTGGACGTCGGCATCGAGCGTGCGATGGAACAGGGCATCGATGGCCTCGTGTGGTCGCGCCAGAACGCCGAGGTCCTTTCGTTCGGCGACCGTTTCTTCGACGCCTATACGATCGCCTTCGGCATCCGCAACGTCACCCATATCGACAAGGCCCTGGCCGAGGCGCACCGGGTGCTCAAGTTCGGCGGGCGGTTCTTCTGCCTGGAGTTCTCGACCACCGAATGGCCGGGCTTCAAGGAAGTCTACGATGCCTATTCTCACCATCTGGTGCCGAAGATCGGGCAGGCCATCGCCGGTGACGCCGAATCCTACCGCTATCTGATCGAATCGATCCGCCGCTTCCCGCCGATGCCGGAGTTCGAGAAGATGATCCGCGCGGCGGGCTTCAAGCACACCAAGGTCGAGCCGATCATGGGCGGTCTCGTCGCGATCCACTCGGGCTGGAAAGTCTAAGCGCAGACCGTGACCAGTTCGACGACCCATATCCTGCGCCTCCTCAAGTGGGGGCGTATCCTCGCACGCCACGGCGCGCTGCGCGGGATCGAGAACGACCGCAACGCCCCGGCCCAGGTAAAGCGCTTGTGCCGGATCGCCCGCTTCGGCGCGCGTCAGCCGGTCGAGCCGGACTATGCCGGTGCTTTCCAGGAAATCGGCCCGGCGGCGATCAAGCTCGGCCAGGCGCTGGCGACCCGGCCCGACCTCGTCGGCGAAGGCCCCGCGCGCAACCTGCTGACCTTGCAGGACAGCCTGCCGCCGGTGGCTTTCTCCGAAATCCGGCGCGTGATTGAGAGCAGCTTCGGCCGTCCGCTGGAGCAGGTCTTCGCCTCGATCGACGAGAACCCCGTGGGCGCCGCCTCGATCGCGCAAGTCCACAAGGCGGTGACGCCGGACGGCCGCACCGTTGCGGTCAAGGTCCAGCGTCCCGGCATCCGCGAGCAGTTCGCCCGCGATGTCGAGACTTACGAATGGGCCGCCGCCCATCTCGAAGCGCTGGGCGGTGAGGCTTCGCGTCTGCGCCCGCGCGCGGTCGTCGCCAATCTCAAGCGCTGGACGCTGCGCGAGCTGGACCTCCGGCGCGAGGCGGCCTCGGCCTCCGAGCTGTCCGACGCGATGAAGGGCATTCACGGCTACCGCGTGCCGCACATCGACTGGGACCGCACCAATGGTCAGGTCCTTACGATCGAGTGGATCGGCGCCACCAAGATGAGCGACCTCGCCGGGCTTCGCGCTGCCGGGCACGACTTGCCGAAGCTGGCGCACAAGCTGGTGCTGACGTTCCTGACGCAGGCGATTTCTAGCGGCTTCTTCCATGCCGACATGCACCAGGGCAACCTGTTCGTCGAAGCGGACGGCACGATCGTCGCCATCGACTTCGGCATCATGGGCCGCATCAATCGGCAGGCGCGGCTCTGGCTGGCGGAAATCCTCTACGGCCTGACCACCGGCAATTATCGCCGCGTCGCCGAGATTCACTTCGAAGCGCAGTACGTGCCGAGCTACCACACGGTGGAAGAGTTCGCGACCGCGCTGCGCGCCGTGGGCGAGCCGATGCGCGGCAAGCCGGTGTCCGAACTGTCGGTCGGCCAGATGCTCGACGGCCTCTTCGCGATCACCCGCGATTTCGACATGCAGGTCCAGCCGCACTTGCTGCTGCTCCAGAAGACCATGGTCATGGTCGAGGGGCTGGCGACGGCCCTCGATCCCGCGATCAACATGTGGGACGTTTCCGCGCCGTTCGTGAAGAGCTGGCTGCGCGATGAACTCGGCCCCGAGGCGGTCATTGCCGACCGCCTGCGCGAAGACCTCGGCACCCTGTTCCGCCTGCCCGCGCTGGTGCGGCGGATCGAGGAGAAGTTCCCGCCCAAGGGCGGCGCGCCGGAACAGGCGCCGCTGCCGGAAGTCGATCTGATCTTCCCGCGCAGGCCCGAACCCAGCCAATGGATCGGGCATGGTCTGGCCGCGCTGATCGGCGGCGCGGTGGCCTGGGGCGTGACCTACTGGACATTGCTCGGCTAAAGGTTCCTGCCGGGCACGTTTCTCCAACTGCCATCCCCACCCCGCTCAGGCTGAGCCTGTCGAAGCCCCCCGCGGCGAGGCACCTTGCGCGCCATCCTTCGACAAGCTCAGGATGAGCGGAGTGTCGGGGACGGGCTGAGCGGATCTACGGGCCGCTATCCCCGCCCGGCACACGCAAACCGATTGCGCCCGCCCGCCCGCTGTTGCACAAGCCCGCAGCATGAGTGGACCACGCATTCTCCTGGTCGTCGGCGGCGGCATCGCGGCCTACAAGTCCTGCGAACTCGTCCGGCAGATCCGCAAGGAAGGCGGCGAAGTCACTTGCGTCCTGACCGAGGGCGGGTCGCACTTCGTCACGCCGATGGCGCTCGCCGCATTGTCCGAAAAGCCCGTCTACACCACGCTCTGGGACCTCAAGAACGAGGCCGAGATGGGCCATATCCAGCTCAGCCGCGAGGCCGATCTCGTGGTCGTTTGCCCGGCGACGGCGGACCTCATGGCCAAGATGGCGGCAGGCATTGCCGACGATCTGGCGACGACGATGCTGCTCGCCACCGACAAGCCGGTCATGGCGGTTCCGGCGATGAACGTGCGCATGTGGCAGCACGCCGCCACCACCCGCAACGTCCAGACCCTGCGGGATGCGGGCGTGGACGTGATGGAGCCGGACGAAGGCACGATGGCCTGCGGCGAATATGGCCCCGGTCGCCTGCCCGACCCGCTGGCGATCTGGCAGCGCATCGCCTGGGCGCTGGGCCTCGGCCCGGTGGAAGTGGCGCCGCTGCCGGGGAGCGATTCTTTCGCATCCGCACGCTTCGATGAACCCGAACATCGTGATCCGGGCAATATCGACCTTGGCGGCCTGACCGGCGGCATGGTCTTGCAAGGGCGCCGCAAGGGCAGGCAGGCGATCACCTTCAGCCATGAAGACCTCGGCTTCACGCCCGAGGAAGCCGCGCTCGCTGCCCGCAAGGGCGAAGCGCGCGCCGCCCCGGCGACCGATCCCGATTCGCTGCACCCCTTGCGGGAGGGACCGCTCTCCGGCCGCCATGTCCTCATCACCGCCGGGCCGACCTGGGAACCGATCGATCCGGTGCGCTACATCGCCAATCGCTCGTCCGGAAAGCAGGGCTTCGCCATCGCCGCCGCCGCCGCCGAGGCCGGGGCGCGGGTGACGCTCGTTGCCGGGCCGGTCCACCTGCCGACCCCGCCGGGCGTCGACCGCATCGACGTGGAAAGCGCCTTGCAGATGGCCGAGGTGGTCCGGCAGGCCTTGCCCGCCGACATCGCGGTGATGGTCGCCGCCGTCGCCGACTGGCGCGTCGCCCAGGCCGCCGACCAGAAGCTCAAGAAGCGCGGCTCGGCTCCCCCGGCGCTGCTGCTCACCGAAAATCCCGACATCCTCGCCACCCTCGCGACCGGGCCGAACCGCCCGCCGCTGGTGATCGGCTTTGCCGCCGAGACACAGGACGTCGTCCGCTACGCCACCGAAAAGCGCAAACGCAAGGGCGCCGACTGGATCATCGCCAACGACGTGTCGGGCGACGTGATGGGCGGGGACGTCAATGCGGTCCACATCGTGCGCGCGGACGATGTGATCAGTCTTCCGGAAATGCCCAAGGAGGACGTCGCGCGCGCCCTCGTCGAAAGGTTCGCAGATGCACTCCCCCGTTGATGTTCCCGTTCCCGTCAAGATCCTGCCCCACGGCGAAGGCCTCGACCTCCCCGCCTACGCCACCGACGGGGCAGCAGGCATGGACGTGGTCTCGGCCGAGGACGTGACGCTGGCTCCCGGCGCCCGCCACGCGGTCGCCACCGGCCTCGCCATGGCGATCCCGCCGGGCTTCGAGATCCAGGTCCGCCCGCGCTCGGGCCTCGCGCTCAAGCACGGCATTTCGGTGCCTAACGCGCCGGGCACCATCGACTCGGACTACCGCGGCGAGCTGAAAGTCATCCTCATCAACCACGGCGCGAAGCCCTTCGAGATCCTGCGCGGCGACCGCGTGGCGCAGCTCGTGCTGGCGCCGGTGACGCGGGCGGCGTGGCTTACCGTGGACGAACTGGAAGCCACCGAGCGCGGTGAGGGCGGGTTCGGGTCTACCGGCGGGGTTGTTGCTTTGGGGAGTTGAGAAGAAGAGGGAAGTCCTGGGGGATGATCCCCCAGACCCTCGGAATGTCAGCGCCGCGCGCTGTCTATCCGCAGTGCGCTCCCTGCGGCGCAGCCATTAAGTCTCCCGACGCAGCCATGGGCGCACGACGCGGTTGGTCCGCGTGACCTAGACGGTATTGGGGGTGCAGGGGGGCTATGCTCCCCTGCTTTCTAATTCTTCAATCCTTCCGCCCGATTCGCCCGCGCCGCTCCCGCCGCCGCTTGAGCGAGTACCAGCCCACGCCGCCGATCCCGACGATGGTCGCCAGTCCTTTCGCAAGCGTTGAGAACGCTGCGGAAAGCGCGCCCACGGTCACGCCCCAGAAGAGCTGCGACATGATGGCCATGAAGGTATTCATCGGCGGCGAGCATTCCCGTGCGGTTGGCGGGGGTCAACCGGAGCGCCTGCGATACGGGCCGGACCGGCAAAAAGAAAGGACGGGCCCGCATATTTCAGCGGACCCGTCCCTCGGTGCCTCCCTCTTCGCAGGGGGAGCCAGTCAGCTCAGACGATTAAATCACTTCTTTTCAGGCGCGACCGTAATGCGCACGGTCTCGCCGGAGTTCCCCGGGAAATTCGTGAACATCGATTCCACCAGGTTCGGAACGAGATACTGGAGGTGGTTCGAGGTCGAGACGGCTTCGGCCTTGCCTTCGAACAGGCGCTGGTTGTCGGCCGCGCGGTCGATCTTCAGGGTGATGCCGCTGGTGAAGACGGTGTAGGAATCCACGCCGCCGTCGAAGAACGGATCATACCAGCCATAGCGCCACGGGCCACCGAAGCCCCAGCCGCCGCCGCCCCAGCCGCGACCGTAGAAGCCGCGTCCGCCCCAGCCGCCGCCGTACCATGGGCCCCAATAGCCGCCCATGCCGGGTGTGGAGCGGATGCGTTCGCGGCCGCTGTCGACGCCGTAGTCGAAGCGGGCGATCAGGGTTGCCTTCGAGGGATCGTCGACCGTGGCATAGCCCACCTTCTGGAGGTGATCGCTCACCAGCCGGGCGTAAGTCGCGAATTCGAGACCGCCTGCCAGCTTGGGATCGTCGGCGACGACCGCGACGGTCTGGCCGGACGGAGCCGGAAGCTGCGACTGGAAGCGCGAAACGTTGGCCTTGAAGGGCGTTGCGCAGGCGGCGAGGGCCATCAGCAGGGCGGCTGCGGCGACGAGCCTCAGTTTTCCGCGATGGGTTCCGGGATTATCTGTCATCGGTTTCACTCCACGAACCTGCCAGGCCCGAAACGCCCTTCCCAAGCGTGGCCTGTGATTCCTTGCGACTCTGCCTTAATATCAATGCCCTGAATAGCGGTTGAATGGAGGCAGGGCGGCGGCGAAGCGATTCCGGTGCTCTGGGGCCATTCAGCCGTAAGTCACGGCTTGAGTTCAGGATTGTCATGTAGGAAGCCATCCGCATGTTGAACAGTTCCCCGGACACGATTTCCGTCCCGATTCTTTCGATTCAATGCGGCAGGGTCAGCCCCTTTCGCGGCGAAGATGAGCCCAGCGCCATCGGCAAGACGCCGGTTGCCGGGCCGGTGCGGATTCATCGCCTTGGCCTCGATGGCGACGAACAGGCCGATCTGGCGGTCCACGGCGGGCCGGACAAGGCGATCCATCACTATCCGCACGATCACTATGCCTATTGGCGCGAGTCGCTCGGCGATCACCCATTGCTGTCAGGCTATGGTGCTTTCGGGGAGAATATCGCCACCGAGGGGCTGACCGAGGATGAGATCTGCGTGGGAGACCGCTGGCGGCTGGGCACGGCGCTGGTCGAAGTGAGCCAGGGGCGCCAGCCGTGCTGGAAGCTCGATCACCGCTTCGACGGCGCGGCGGTAAACGCCCGCGTGGTGAAGTCGCGCCGCTCGGGCTGGTACTACCGGGTGCTGGAGGAAGGGGAAGTCGCCGCCGGGGACAGCATGACGCTGGTCGAGCGGCCCTATCCGGAGTGGAGCGTGAAGCGCGTATTCGGCCTGCTGATCGCAGGCGAGCACAAGCAGGACCGCGCGGGGCTGGAAGCTCTGGGCGAAGTTGCTCCGCTTGCCGCGACGTGGATCAAGCGGCGGGCCAGGCTGCTGGGGTTGGAGTCGTAAGAACGGCGCCGCCCCGCGATTGCGGGGCGACGCCTGAACCGATGGCTCAGCGCACCAGGCCGAGTGCCTCGTAAGCCTTGTCCAGCGTCGGCACGGCCAGCGCGCGGGCCTTTTCCGAACCCTTGCGCAGGATCGCATCGAGCGCGTCGCGGTCGCCGCGCAGCTCGACGAAGCGGGCGTTGATCGGCGCCAGCTTCTCCACCAGCAGTTCGCCCAGCGCGGGCTTGAACTTGCCGAAGCCTTCGCCGCCGAAGTCCGAGAGCACTGCCTCGACCGTGGTTCCGGCCATCACCGCGTAGATGCCCACGAGGTTGCGGGCCTCGGCGCGGCCTTCGAGGCCTTCCTTTTCGGAAGGGAGCGGCTCGGGATCGGTCTTGGCCTTCTTGACCTTCTGCATGATCGTGTCGGCATCGTCGGTGAGGTTGATGCGCGCCATGTCCGAGGGGTCGGACTTGCTCATCTTCGAGGACCCGTCGCGCAGGCTCATGATGCGGGCGGCTTCGGGCGGGATGATCGGCGCGGGCAGGGTGAAGACCGGGGCCTCTTCCGAAGCGAAGTCGTTGTTGAACTTCTGCGCGATGTCGCGCGCGAGTTCGAGGTGCTGCTTCTGGTCCTCGCCTACAGGAACGTGCGTGGCCTGGTAGAGCAGCACGTCGGCGGCCTGGAGCACCGGGTAGGTGAACAGCGCGACGGAAGCACCTTCGCGGTTCTTGCCCGCCTTGTCCTTCCACTGCGTCATGCGGTTCAGCCAGCCCATGCGGGCGGTGCCGTTGAGCAGCCATTGCAGTTCGGCGTGCTGGGGCACCTGGGTCTGGTTGAACAGGATCGAGCGGTCGGGATCGACGCCGCAGGCGACCAGCGCCGCCACCATCTCGCGGGTGTTGGCGGAGAGCGTGGCCGGATCGTGCGGCATCGAGATCGCGTGGAGATCGGCCAGGAAGTAGAGGCTGTCACCGCCCTCGGCGGCGACGTCGTCCTGCATCTTCACCCAATTGCGGATCGCACCGAGATAGTTGCCGAGATGCAGGTTGCCGGTAGGCTGAATGCCGGAGACGATACGCATGGATGCGTCCTTCGCGAGTTGTGAGTTGTCAGGGATGTGGAGGTGGTGCCCGGAGAGGCACGGATGCAGGTGCGGTCAGCGCGGCTTGCGCGCGAGCGTACGCCATCGCCAGGGGAGGCGAGCAAAGGCAGACTTCGGGAACGAAAGGTCCTGCATGGGCGGGGCTCATAGCATACCTGTGCCGGGATGGAAGAGTGGCGGTTCCACCCTTCGCGGCGCTCTCATCCCTAAACCTCGTCGTCCCCGCGAAGGCGGGGACCCCGCTTTTCTTGAGATGTTGCGCGAAGGCAGCGGGGCCCCCGCCTTCGCGGGGGCGACGGAGTTGCCTTATTCGGTCGCCCCGTCGCATCGAAAGCTCAAGCAGCCTTGCGGCGGCGTAGCAGGGCGAGATCCGCGCGGGTGAAGGCGCCCGTCACCAGAGTCGCCAGCGCGTAGACCGCGCCGCCTGCCGAGACCAGCACCGCAAGGGCCAGTCCACGCACCAGCCAGGTGCCGTGGAGGTAGGGCGTCAGCAGATCCTGCCCGAACCACAGCACCGCGCCCATGGCCACAGCGGCCAGCGCCAGGCGCGGCGCGCGGCGTTTCAGACGGGCATCGGCCTGGAAATGGCCGCGCTTCACCAGGGTCCAGTAGAGCATGGCGACATTGACCGAGGAGGCGATGGCGGTCGCCAGCGGCGGTCCCATGTGCTGGAGCGGGACGATCAGTGCGAGGTTGCCGATCAGGTTCACCGCCATCGAGATCATCGCATAGCGCACCGGCGTCTTCGTGTCCTGCCGGGCGTAGAAGCCGGGGGTCAGCACTTTGACGAGGATATAGCTGGGCAGGCCGACCGAGAAGGCGGCGAGCGCTTCGGCAGTGCGGGCGACGTCGCCGGCGTCGAACTTGCCGTAGCCGAACAGCGCGGCGGCGATCGGCTGGCCGCAGACGATCAGCGCGACCGCGGCGGGCAGGGTCAGCAGCAGGGCGAGTTCCATGCCGCGGTTCTGCGTGTCCATTGCGGCTGAATGTTCGCCGCCGCCGAGCTGGCGCGAGATCGTCGGCAGCAGCACCGTGCCGAGGCCGATGCCGATCAGGCCGAGCGGCAACTGGTTCAGGCGGTCGGCCAAATAGATATACGTCACAGAGCCGTGGACCAGCAGCGAGGCGGCCAGCGCGGTGGAGATCATGAGGTTGATCTGCATGGCCCCCGCTCCCGCGGCGGCGGGGAGGATCAGCCTCATCAGCTGCTTCACGTCCGCATTCCACTTGGGCATGCGCAGGCGCATCGAGACGCCGTTGGCGCGGCAGGCCCACATGAGCCAGAGCAGCTGGAGCGCGCCCGAGACCGAGACGCCGATCGCCTGGTTGCGCGCCGTCACCAGCGCATCGCTCGAATGGAAGCCGAGCAGCGCTACGATCAGCGTAAGGTTCAGCAGGATCGGCGCGGCGGCATTGACCCAGAACTTATTGAGCGAATTGAGAATGCCGCCCAGCAGCGAGACGAGGCTGATCAGCGCCAGATAGGGGATCGTGATCCGGCTCAATTGCACGGCATAGGCGAACTGTTCGTGGCTGACGCCGTTGAACTTGCCCGAAAGCAGGAGCGTCACCGGCCAGGCGAAGAGTTCCAGCACCACCGTCATGGCGATCAGGATCGGCAGGAGCACGGCCAGCGCCTGCTCCGCGAAGGTGATGCCCGCAGGCAGACCCGGCCCGTCCTTGTCCGCGACTTTCTGGTTGAACATCGGGATGAAGGCCGAGGCGAAGGCGCCTTCCGCGAAGAGCGCGCGGAACATGTTCGGCAGACGGAAGGCGATCAGGAAGGCGTCGGAGGCGAAACCCGCGCCGACGAAGCGGGCGAAGAGGCTGTCGCGGACCAGGCCGAGCACGCGGCTGGCAAGAGTGAGGCCGCCGACGCTGGCCAGCGCCTTGGTAAGGTTCATGCCCGCAGGCTCCCGCTGGTTGCTGAGTTGAAGGGGATCGCCGAAAGGAAAGGCCCTGATACGCCAACGGCCCGCGCCTCCGGTGTGGAGGCGCGGGCCGATCTTGCAGGAACGTGCGTCATGCCCCGTTCGAGCTGGCGTTCAAGCGGACGCTCAGGCGTGGCCGACCGGCTCGCCCTGGGTGGCGTCGGCCTGCTGCTGCGCTTGGAGCTGCTGGATGTAGAGGCCGTTGAAATCGATCGGCTCCAGCATCAGCGGCGGGAAGCCGGCGTCGCGCACGGCATCGGCCACCACGCGGCGGGCGAAGGGGAAGAGGATGCGCGGGGCTTCGGCGTAGAGGAACGCGTGGGCCTGGCCTTCTTCGAGGTTGCGCATGCCGACGAGCGCGCCATAGGCCAGCTCGACCGCGAAAGCGGTGCCCTGCGGGCCCTTCGAGGCGCAAGTGATCTTCAGTTCGACTTCGTGGACTTCGCCGTCGATCTGGCGGGCGCCGATGTTGAACTGCACTTCGATCTGCGGCTGGTCCTGCCACGAGAAGCTCTGCGGCGCGTTGGGATTCTCGACCGAGAGATCCTTGACGTACTGCGAGATGATGCCGGCGGCCGGCGCGGAATCCTCGCCGTTGCCGAGGTTGAGGTCGGAGATGACGTTGCCTTCGTCGGCCATTTGCTTCGTTCCCGTAAAAACACGCGGATCGCCCCGAGCGGGCCTGCGCATGGAAAGTCTGGCCGCGCGCCTAAAGCATTTTGCGGACCTGTGGAACTCCCCAGCTATCCTAAATTGTTCGAAAACGGCGAGCATCCCGGCTGGCAAAGGATCGGTTCTGGGTGATTCGTCGCGGACGGGCGGTGCGAGGGAGGCGGGCGGAACAGTCGGGCGTTCGGGGCGTTGATTGTCGAAGGTCGGAATATCGGCCGAAAAACACCGGATAAAACGCGGTAATTGGTGCTCATACGTTGTTCATTTGAAAACCGTACCTATCTGGGGCTATGATGGCGTCTTCGGGCGGATGGCGAAATCCTCCACCCGAGCCCCCCGAAGCGTCCAACACAAGGATGGACAAAGGAACGTGACACCGGAAATCGTGATCCTGGCCATGATCGCAGCCTTCCTCGGCCTGCGGCTCTATTCGGTACTCGGCCGCCGTGCCGAGCATGAGGAAGAGCCGATCCAGGGGCGCTTCGAAGGCCGCCAGGGCCAGCCCGGTGCGCCGCGCGTCCCCGCTCCCAAGGCCGATGGCAAGACTGACAGCCGGGCTGAGGCAAAGGGCGACGAGCGCGGCCGTATCGGTCAGCCCCAGCGCCTGCGCGAAATGCCGCTGGCGCCGCCCTCGGTCGAGCGCGGCCTTGCCGAAATCTCCGGCGCCGATCGCCGCTTCGACGCCTATGCCTTCCTCGAAGGCGCGCGCAGTGCCTATCGCCTGATCCTGGAATCGTTCTGGAAGGGCGACAAGGCCGAGCTTCGCGCACTTTGCGACGGCGACGTCTACGACAGCTTCGCCGCTGCCATCGACGCGCGCGCCGCGGCTGGCGAGACCATGGACAACCGCCTGATCCGTATCGAGGACGTGGCGATCGTCTCGGCCGGGGTGGAAGGCGGCTATGCCCGCATCACCCTGCGCTTCCGTTCGGATATCGCCGCCGTCACGCGCGATGCCGAAGGTCATGTGATCGCCGGTTCGCTCGACGATGCGATCGAGGCGGTAGACGTCTGGACCTTCAGCCGTTCGCTCAACTCGTCCGGTCCCGACTGGCTGCTCGACGAAACCGACGCCGGTTGACCGCCCCGCGCGGTTGATTTCGCACCCATGATCCCACAAGGATCGACAGGCCGGGCCGCAAGGTCCGGCCTTGTTGTTCTTGGCGCTGTTGTAAGTTTTCGGAGATCGATCTTGCGGGAAGGAAGCATGTCGCGGGGGCAGGGTGGATGTTTGTCTTGGCGTTTCCCATGGCGCCGGTTGCCTGCCTTCATCCTGCCTGCCCTGCTGGCTGCCTGCGTGCAGGTCGTGCCCGGACCGAAAGGGCCTTCGCGCCCTCCGGCAAGGCCGCCCGTGCATAAACCGACGCAGAAGCCGAGCCAGCCTGCCCAGCCACAGACAGGGAGCGCTGTCGCGGCAGGGGTGAAGGCCGGGCCTGCGGTTTCCTCCCTGCCGCTCGGCGGTAGCGATGCCGCCGCCGCGCTCGCTTCGTTCCGCGAGAGCTGCCCGCGCGTCACCGTGCGTAACGATGCCAGCGGCCTCACCCGTCCCGCCGACTGGCGCGCGGCCTGTGCCGCCGCTGCAAGCTGGGGCGGCAAGCCTGCCCCGCAGTTCTTCCAGACCTATTTCGAGACCGCGCGCATCGGCGACGGCCGGGGCTTCGCGACCGGCTATTACGAACCGGAAATCGCCGGGTCGCGCCTGCCGGTGCCGGGCTATGCGGTGCCGGTCTACTCCATGCCGGGCGACCTCGTGCGTGCGAAGCCGGGCGATGCCGCACCGACTTCCAGCGGGCGCATGCCGCTCGGGCGCTACGATGTCAGCGGGGTCTTCGTGCCCTATCACGACCGTGCCGCGATCGAGCGGGGCGCACTCTCCGGCAAGGGGCTGGAGATCGCCTGGGTGGCTGATCCGATCGAGTTCTTCTTCCTCCAGGTCCAGGGGTCGGGCCGGTTGCGCGCGCCGGACGGCAGCGTGATGCGGATCGGCTATGCCGGGCAGAACGGCTTGCCCTATACCGGCATCGGCGGGGTGATGCGCGATCGCGGCCTCGTCGGTCCGGGACCGGGGCAATATTCCGGCTCGATGCAGGGCATTATCCAGTACATCCACGACAACCCCAACGACGGCGCCGCGCTGATGCGCGAGAACAAGTCCTGGGTCTTCTTCAAGGAACTCAAGGGCGACGGCCCGCTCGGCGCGCTTGGCGTGCCGGTGCGCGCCCATGCGTCGGTGGCGGCGGACCCGCGCTTCGTGCCGCTGGGCGCGCCGGTCTGGCTGCGGCTCGACCGGCGCGAGGCGACCGGGCTGTGGGTGGCGCAGGATACCGGCGGCGCGATCAAGGGCGCCAACCGCTTCGACACGTTCTGGGGCTCGGGCGATCAGGCGCGGCACACGGCAGGCGGCATGAGCGGCCGGGGCGAGGCGCTGATCCTCGTGCCCAAGGGCACGCTCGCGCGCCTCGGTGTAAGATAAGATGCGACGACCGGGGCGGCGACTGACGGCGGAGGAAGCCGAAGTGTGGGCGCAAGTCGCCCGCACGGTGACGCCGCTCGAAAAGCGCCGCGCCGCCGTGCAGGCGGCGGTGTTGGCGGCGGCACCCAAGGCGGTCGTTGCGGCGCCTGTCTCGCCGCCGAAGAAAGTGAAAGGCCGCGTTCCGGCGCCGCTTCCGCCCAAGCCGGTCCCGCCCAAACCGAAGGTCGATGCGCCGCTTCATCTCGATGGGTCGTGGGAGAAGCGCATTTCCAAGGGCACGCTGGCGCCGGATTTCAGCCTCGACCTCCACGGATCGAATCTCGACCAGGCCTATGTGCGGCTGATGCACGGCCTCACCCAGGCGAAGGCCATGGGCGCGCGGGTGGTGCTGATCGTGACGGGCAAGCCCCGGCCGGTCGACGCGATGGACCGGGGCACCGCGCGCGGCGCGATCCGCGCCAAGATCACCGACTGGCTCGGCGCCAGCGACCATGCGCACGATATCGTCGCGATACGCGGCGCCCATCGCCGCCACGGCGGGCAGGGCGCGATCTACGTGGTGCTCAGGAAGCGAAGGTAGCATGCACATGGAACGCTCGGAAAAGCAGAAGATGCTCGCGGGCGAGCCCTATCACGCCAGCGATCCCGAGATTGCCGCGGACCAGCAGGCGGCGGCGGAATGGATGCACCGTTTCAACCATGCCGGTCCAATCCCTCCCGCCGAGCGCGAGGCTTTGCTGCGCGAGCGTTTCGGCGCGGTCGGTGCGAATTGCGTGATCCGGCCGCCGTTCCATTGCGACTACGGGTTCAATATCAGCCTCGGCAGCGGGGTGTTCCTGAACTTCAACTGCGTCGTGCTCGATGTGGTGGAGGTCGTGATCGGTGACGGCACCCAGATCGGCCCCGGCGTGCAGATTCTCACCGCCGACCATCCGCGAGACCCTGCCGAGCGCGCGACCGGGCGCGAATGGGGCCGCCCGATCCGAATCGGGCGCAATGTCTGGATCGGCGGCGGCGCTATCGTCCTGCCCGGCGTCACGGTCGGCGACCATGCAGTGATCGGCGCGGGAAGCGTCGTCACGCGCGATGTGCCGGAAGGTGCGACGGTAGTGGGCAATCCGGCGCGGGTGCGCAGCCCTCTGGACTGACGGAAGGCGCTTACGCGGCGTCGAAGCAGGCGGAGTAGGCGACGGTGCCGGTGGGCGCGGCTCCCGCGAATGCCAGCCTCTGGAAATATTCGGCGGGAACGCCGGGATAAGTCAGCGTAGGTGCGCTCGCGAAACCGAAGCGGGCGTAGTAACCCGGATCGCCCAGCACCACGCAGCCTTGCGCGCCCGCTTCCCGCAATTGTGCAAGCCCTGCCTCGATCAGCCGGGCGCCGATGCCTCTGCGCTGATGGTCGGGGCTGACCGCTACCGGGCCGAGACCGAACCAGTTTAGGTCCGCGCCATCGATCGTGATGGGCGAGAAGGCGACATGGCCGACGATCTCGCCGTCCTCATCGGCCACCAGTGAAACGGTGAGCATGTCCGAGGCGCGCAGAGCGTCGACGATAGCGCCTTCGGTGCCGCTCGAATGTTCGGCGCCGAGAAAGGCGGCGGTCACGATGGCGCGGATGGCTGCGGCGTCGCCGTCCCGCTCGGGGCGAAGGGCGATCACCTCAGTCTGCTCTCAGCCGCACTGGCCGCGATGGAGCAGCTTGTGGTCGGCCAGCACCAGCGCCATCATCGCTTCCACCACCGGCACGCCGCGAATGCCGACGCAGGGGTCATGGCGGCCCTTGGTGAACAGCTCGGTCGCCTCGCCTTCCCGGTTGATCGTGGGCTGCGGGGTGAGGATCGAGCTGGTCGGCTTGAAGGCTACGCGCACCACAACAGGTTGGCCGGTCGAGATACCGCCCGCGATGCCGCCTGCGTGGTTGGCGCTGAACTCGGGGCCGTTCGCGCCGGGGCGCATCGGGTCGGCATTCTGTTCGCCGGTCAGGCGCGCGGCGGCGAAACCGTCGCCGATCTCTACGCCCTTCACCGCGTTGATGCCCATCATCGCGGCGGCGAGGTCGGCGTCGAGCTTGCCGTAGAGCGGCGCGCCCCAGCCCGCCGGAACGCCGGTCGCCACGCACTCGACCACGGCGCCGACCGAGGAACCGGCCAGCCGCGCATCGTCGACGATCTTCTCCCAGCGCTTCGCGGCCTCGGCATCGGGGCAGAAGAACGGATTGTTGGCGATCTCGGCTGCGTCAAAGTTCGCCATGTCGATCGCGTCGCCGCCGATCTCGGAGACATAGGCGAGGATCGTCACTTCCGGGATCACCAGCCGTGCCACGCCGCCCGCCGCCACGCGGCTGGCGGTCTCGCGCGCCGAGCTGCGGCCGCCGCCGCGATAATCGCGGAAGCCGTACTTGGCGTCATAGGCATAGTCGGCATGGCCGGGGCGATAGGCCTTGGCGACGTCCGAATAATCCTTCGAGCGCTGGTCGACGTTCTCGATCATCAGGCTGATCGGCGTGCCGGTCGTCTTGCCTTCGAACACGCCCGAGAGGATGCGGACCTGGTCCGGTTCCTGCCGCTGGGTGGTGAACTTCGACTGGCCGGGGCGGCGCGCGTCGAGGAAGGGCTGGATCACGCTCTCGTCGATGGCAAGGCCGGGCGGGCACCCGTCGACGACGGCTCCGATGGCCGGACCGTGGCTCTCGCCCCAGGTGGTGAATCGCAGAAGGCGGCCGAAAGTGTTCACGCTCATGCTCCGCGCCTTGGCGCGCAATCTTCGGATTGTCCAGCATGGGGGTGCGGTCACATGCTTGCGGAACGATCCGCGAAGGCCCATGAGCGCGGCCATGTTCCTGGTAGTCTTCCGCAATCGCAAGCGCGCCGATATCGACGCCGCCGCCTATTCCGCCGATGCCGAGGCCATGGATGCGCTCGCCCGCGCCCAGCCCGGTTTCCTCTCCTTCAAGAGCTACACCAGCGAGGACGGCGAAGTGATTGCGCTGTCGGAATGGCAGGACGAGGCCGCCGCCCTTGCATGGCGCCGCGTCGCCGCCCATGCCGAAGTGCAGGCCAAGGGCCGCGAGCACTATTACCAGAGCTATACTGCCTTCGCCTGCAACGAACCGCGGGTGCGCCACTTCGAAAGGGAAACCGAATCGTGAGCCTTGAATTTTACGGCATCCCCAACTGCGACACCGTGAAGAAGGCGCGCAAGTGGCTGGAAGCGCGCGGCAGCGACTACACCTTCCACGATTACAAGAAGGAAGGCGCCGACGCCGCGCGACTCGAAAAGTGGGTGGCAGAGGCCGGTTGGGAGAAAGTGCTCAACCGCGCCGGGACCACCTTCAAGAAGCTGCCGGACGAGGACAAGGCCGATATCGATGCCGCCAAGGCAGTGGCGATCATGGCCGCCAACCCCAGTTGCATCAAGCGGCCGGTTGTTGAATATCCGGGCGGGTTGCTGGTCGGCTTCAAGGAGCCGGAATGGGACGCTGCATTGGGCTGATCGGGGGCACATGAACACGGTCGAATGGGTGGCGGCGGGCCTGGGCCTTGCCAATATCGCGCTGCTCGTGCGGCGGAGCGTGTGGAACTATCCGTTCGGCATGGCGATGGTGGCGCTCTACTTCGTCGTGTTCCGCGAGGCGAAGCTCTACGGCGAGGCCGGGCTGCAGGTGTTCTTCTTCGCTGCACAGGTCTGGGGCTGGGCGCTCTGGGTGCGTGCGGGCGGCGGCGAGAGCCGGGTGCCGGTGCGGCGGCTCGGCAATTTCGCAAGGCTGCTCTGGCTGATGGGGACGGCGGCGCTGGCGCTCAATCTCGGCTGGGTGATGCACCGGTTCACCGACGCCTCGCTGCCTTATGCGGACTCGGCCATCGCCGGAGCCAGCATCGCCGCGCAGATCCTGCTTGGCTTCCGCCGCATCGAGAACTGGGTGCTGTGGATCATGATCGATGTCGCCTCGATCGGGGTCTATCTCTACAAGGAACTCTGGCCGACCGCCGCGCTCTACGTGGTGCTGCTGGCGATGTCGGTGCTGGGCCTGCGCGAGTGGATCGCGGCGGAGAAGGCGCAAGCGGCGTGATCACCGTCTGCCTCCACGGCGCGGAAAGCACCGGCAAGTCGGTGCTGGCCGAGCGGCTCGGCTACCCCTGGGTGCCGGAATATGGCCGGGCCTACTGCGAGCAACGCGGCACCAACCTGACGATGGCGGATCTGCTCGCCATCGCCGAGGGCCAGGCCGATGAAAACCGCAAGGCCATGGCGGCGCGTCCGCCGGTGCTGCTGCTCGACACCGACCAGCTCATGACGGCGGCCTGGGCGCAGATGCTTTTCGGTGAGGTGCCGGAAGTCCTGCTGAACTATCCCAAGGCGGACCACTACCTGCTCTTCGCGCCCGACGTTCCCTGGCGTGACGACGGCACGCGGTTCTTCGGCTCGGACGAAAGGCGCGCGCGTTTTGCGGCGCTGGCCGAGGAGATGCTGGTGCGGGCCGGGGTGCCGTTCTCGCGGGTCGGCGGTTCGTGGGAGGAGCGGGAGGGGCAGGCTCGGGCACTTATTGAAGGTTTCAAGTAAGAAGTCCTGGGGGATGATCCCCCAGACCCTGGGAATGTCCACGTTGCGCGCTACCTATCCGGCGTGCGCTCCTTGCGGCGCAGCCAATAAGTCTCCCGACGCAGCCATGGGCGCGCAACGGGAAGGTAGCACCTGACCTAGATGGTAATGGGGGTGCAGGGGGGCTATGCTCCCCTGCTTTATCCTTTATTTCTTCTTCGTAGCCGTCGCGATGAAGTTCAGCGAGAGATCGTCCGACAGGTGCAGCCCCGCCGTGGGCGACCAGGCGATGCCCTTGGGTTCGCCCAGCATCAGCCCCGCGCCGTCGGCGAGATCGCGCAGTTCGTCGGGCGTGGCGAAGGCGTTCCAGTCGTGCGTGCCGCGCGGGACTTTGCCGAGGCGTTCGGCGGCTTCGACCAGCAGCAGGCGCGAGGCCGGGGTTCGGTTGGGGCAGGAGAGGAGCATCAGTCCGTCGTCGGCCAGGGCATCGGCAAGCTGACCGATGAACAGCGCCTTGTCGGTGACGTGCTCGATCACTTCCAGCGAGCAGACGAGGTCGTAGCCCAAGAGGCCGAGCTGTCCCAGTTCGCCGTGGCGGTAGTCAATGGCAAGACCCATGGCCTGGGCATGGGCGCTGGCCGCCGCGATATTTTCCGCCGCCGCGTCCACGCCCGTCACCGCCGCGCCGAGGCGGGCGAGGGGTTCGCAAAGCAGGCCTGCGCCGCAGCCCGCGTCGAGCGCGCGTTTGCCTGCAAGTGGGCGCAGTATGCGCGAGTCGGTGGAGAAATGCCGGTCGATCTCGGCGCGGATAAAGCCGAGGCGCACCGGGTTCAGCTTGTGCAGCATGGCCGAGGAACCCTTGGGATCCCACCATTCCGCGGCCAGGGAACCGAAGTGAGCAGCCTCTTTCGGATCGATTGTTGCGCGAGAAGGCGTGTTCGAAGCAGTTGCATTGTCCATCACTCCCCCCTAACAGCGCGCCCGACTCTTATCCACACGCGCATCTCTTCTTTGCGCAACAACCGACGGGGAGCAGTGGCACCTTGGCACGTATCGTGATGAAATTCGGCGGCACTTCCATGGCCGGAACCGAGCGAATCCGGCGCGTGGCGGGCATTGTCAAACGCCAGCAGGAAGCGGGCCACGAAGTCGCGGTCGTCGTATCGGCCATGGCCGGCGAGACCGACCGCCTCGTGAACTTCTGCCGCGAAGCCAATGCCCTCTACGATCCGGCGGAATATGACGTGGTCGTCGCCTCGGGCGAGCAGGTCACGTCCGGCCTTCTGGCGCTGACGCTTCAGGCGATGGGCTGCAAGGCGCGTTCGTGGCTCGGTTGGCAGCTGCCGATCAAGACCGACGACGCCCATGCCAAGGCCCGTATCGAGGACTTCGATTCGGAGGCCCTGCTGGCTTCGATGGCCGCTGGTGAAATCGCGGTGATCCCCGGTTTCCAGGGCGTTTCGCCCGACAATCGCATCACCACGCTTGGACGCGGCGGTTCGGACACCTCGGCGGTGGCCGTGGCGGCGGCGGTCAAGGCCGACCGCTGCGACATCTACACCGATGTCGACGGCGTCTACACCACCGATCCGCGCATTGTCGCCAAGGCGCGTAAGCTGCCGCTGGTGACCTATGAAGAAATGCTCGAACTGGCCTCGGTCGGCTCGAAGGTGCTGCAGACCCGCTCGGTCTCCCTCGCGATGAAGGAAAACGTGCGCGTGCAGGTGCTCTCCTCGTTCATCGACGAGAACGCCCCGGCCGCAGACACCCTCCCCGGAACGATGATCGTCAGCGACGAAGAACTTGAAGGAAGCGATATGGAACGCCAGCTGATCACCGGCATCGCCGCTGACAAGAACGAAGCCAAGGTCACGCTGACCCGCGTGCCCGACCGTCCCGGCGCCGTGGCCGCGATCTTCGCGCCGCTCGCGGAATCGAACATCAACGTGGACATGATCATCCAGAACGTCGCCAAGGACAAGGGCGAGACCGACGTCACCTTCACGGTGCCGCAGGCCGACCTCGTTCGCGCGCAGGCGCTGCTGGAAGAGCGCAAGGAAGCGATCGGCTACTACCGCATGATCGCCGACAGCAACGTCGCGAAGATCAGCGTCGTCGGCGTCGGCATGCGCAGCCACGCCGGTGTCGCCTCGACCATGTTCAAGACGCTGGCCGATCGCGGCATCAACATCATCGCCATCTCGACCAGCGAGATCAAGGTTTCGGTCCTGATCGACACCGACGAGACCGAACTGGCGGTGCGCGTGCTGCACACGGCCTATGGACTCGACGCCGCTGCCTGACCCTTCGACAAGCTCAGGGTGAGCGGGCATAACAGTTTGAGTTAGAGAAAGGCGGCGCGATGAGCGCCGCCTTTCTCGTTTCCGCGGGAAGAAGTAGAGAATAAGCAGGGGAGCAAAGCCCCCCTGCACCCCCGGTAATGTCTAGGTCACGCGGACCGACTCCGTTACGCGCCCATGGTGGCGTCGGGAGACTTATTGGCTGCGCCGCAAGGAGCGCGCGACGGATAGGTGGCGCGCGACGGCGACATTCCGAGGGTCTGGGGGATCATCCCCCAGGACTTCTATTTTCTGAAAAAAATCCCGCCCCCAGGGGGCATTGGGGGCGGGATCGCGACCGTCGCGAGGGCGGGGGAGGGAAGTGCGACGGCCGAAAGGTCAGTCGGCGGTTTCGGGTTCCGGCGAGAGCGCGGGGTTCACGCTCATGCCCAGCGCCTTGGCCACGCCTTCACCGTAGGCCGGGTGGCAGCGGGTGCAATTGTCGATGTGCCGCTGCTTGATGAAGTCCGGCGCGTCGCCCATGGCGCGGGCGGTGTTGTCGAACAGGCGTTGCTTCTGGTCGGCGTCGAACAGTTCGAACAGCGCGCGGGGCTGGCTGAAGTAGTCGTGGTCGTCCTCGCGGAAGTTCCAGAAGTCGGCGTTACCGTCGATCTTCAGCGGCGGTTCGCGGAATTCCGGCTGGCCCTGCCACTGGCCGAACGAGTTCGGGTGGTAGTGCGGCAGTCCGCCGTAGTTGCCGTCGACCCGGCCCTGGCCGTCGCGGTGGTTGTTGAACACCGGGCAGCGTGCGGCGTTGACCGGGATCTGGTGGTGGTTGACGCCGAGGCGGTAGCGCTGCGCGTCCGAGTAGGCGAAGAGCCGCGCCTGCAGCATCTTGTCCGGCGAGACGCCGATGCCGGGGACGAGGTTCGAGGGCGAGAAGGCGCTCTGTTCCACGTCGGCGAAGAAGTTCTCCGGATTGCGGTTCAGTTCCATCGTGCCGACCTCGATCAGCGGGTAGGTCTTCTGCGACCAGACCTTGGTGAGGTCGAAGGGGTGGAAGCCGCAGGTCGCCGCTTCTTCCTCGCCCATGATCTGGACCATGACCTTCCACTTGGGGAATTCGCCGCGCTCGATGGCTTCGTAAAGGTCGCGCTGGTGCGATTCGCGGTCACCGGCCACGACATCGGCGGCTTCGGCGTCGGTCAGATGGGCATGGCCCTGCTGGGTCTTGAAGTGCCACTGCACCCAGAAGCGCTCGCCCGCCTCGTTGTAGAACGAGTAGGTGTGGCTGGAGAAGCCGTCCATGTGGCGGTACGACTTGGGAATGCCGCGGTCGCCCATGACGTAGGTGACCTGGTGGAAGGCCTCGGGCAGCAGGGTCCAGAAGTCCCAGTTGTTGGTGGCGCTGCGCATGTTGGTGCGGGGGTCGCGCTTCACCGCCTTGTTGAGGTCGGCGAAGTGGCGCGGGTCGCGCACGAAGAAGACCGGCGTATTGTTGCCGACCATGTCCCAGTTTCCTTCCTCGGTGTAGAACTTCACCGCGAAGCCACGAATGTCGCGCTCGGCATCGGCGGCCCCGCGCTCACCGGCAACGGTGGTGAAGCGGGCGAAGAGTTCGGTCTGCTTGCCGGGCTGGAGGAACTTCGCGCGGGTGTACTTCGACATGTCGCCGGTGACGGTGAAAGTGCCGAAGGCGCCCGAACCCTTGGCGTGCATGCGGCGCTCGGGGATCACTTCGCGGTTGAGGTTGGCCAGCTTCTCCAGCAGCCAGACGTCCTGCATCAGCAGGGGCCCGCGCGGACCGGCGGTCATCGAGTTCGAGGCATCGACGACGGGGGCGCCGAACGCGGTGGTGAGCGGGGTCGGAGTGAGCGAGGTCTCGCCGTGGGCGTAGGGGCACTTGCCGCCGCTGGGTGGGGTCTCGGTCATGGTCTCACTCCTTGTCTGGTCGGTATCGGGCCGTTTTTCCCGGCTATGGGAAAGGGTTAGCGCGCAGCAGGCGATCGGTGAAACTATACGAAGATGTAAGTGTGATCGTCATAACCGATTAGTTACAGGGGACGACCGTCGAGGCGGGGCGCTTGTGCGCGGGGCCGCGCCCATCTATGGCGCACGCTCATTTCTCGAATTTGCCGGCTATGGGAGCATCGATGGCCACCTCCAAGACTTCCGCACTGATGACGCGCGGACGCGAATTTCTCGGTACCGAATATGCGATCCTGTGCGGCGCCATGTCCTGGGTGTCGGAGCGTAACCTCGTCTCGGCGATCAGCAACGCGGGCGGCTTCGGCGTGATCGCCTGCGGGGCGATGAACCCCGAACTGCTCGACAAGGAAATCGCGGCTACCCGCGAGCTGACCGAAAAGCCGTTCGGCGTGAACCTCATCACCATGCACCCACAGCTGTTCGACCTGATCGCGGTCTGCGCGAAGCACAAGGTCGGCCATGTCGTGCTGGCGGGCGGCATTCCGCCCAAGGGCAGCGTGGAAGCCATCAAGGAAGCGGGCGCCAAGGTCATCTGCTTCGCGCCGACGCTGGCGCTGGGCAAGAAGCTGCTGCGCTCGGGCGCGGACGCGCTGGTGATCGAGGGCATGGAAGCGGGCGGCCATATCGGCCCGGTCTCGACTTCGGTGCTGGCGCAGGAAATCCTGCCGGCGCTGGCCGAGGAGCACCTGGTCTTCGTCGCGGGCGGCATCGGCCGCGGCGAGGCGATGGCCGGTTATCTCGAAATGGGCGCGGCGGGCGTGCAGCTCGGCACCCGTTTCGCCTGCGCCACCGAATCGATTGCGCACCCGGACTTCAAGAAGGCCTTCTTCCGCGCCAATGCCCGCGATGCCGTGGCCTCGGTGCAGGTCGATCCGCGCCTGCCGGTGATCCCGGTGCGCGCGCTCAAGAACAAGGGCACCGAGGAATTCACCGCCAAGCAGATCGAAGTCGCGCGCCTGCTCGACTCCGGCGAGGTCGACATGGGCGAGGCCCAGCTCAAGATCGAGCATTTCTGGGCCGGTGCCCTGCGCCGCGCGGTGATCGACGGCGACGTCGAGAGCGGCTCGGTCATGGCGGGCCAGTCGGTCGGCATGGTCAGCAAGGAAGAGCCGGTGACGGAGATCATCGCCGCGCTCATGGCCGAATCCGAGGCCGCGCTTTCCAACCGCGCTGCCTGAGGGACCCGATCGATGGCCGAATCGCTCATCCTCGCGCTCTCTTGCGCCGACCGTCCGGGCATCGTCGCCCGTGTGACGGGCTACCTCGCGCAGGCGGGCGGCAATATCATCGAGGCGCAGCAGTTCAACGACCTTGAGGAAGACAAGTTCTTCATGCGGGTGGCCTTCGATCCGGGCACTTCCGAGCGCGAGGCGTTCAGCGAGGGCTTCGGCGCGATCGCTCACGAATACGGCATGGCCTGGTCGATGACCCGTCGCGACCGGCCGCGCCGGGTGCTGCTGCTGGTCAGCAAGTTCGACCATTGCCTGGCCGACCTGCTCTATCGCCAGCGCATTGGCGAGATGCCGATGGAAGTCGTCGGCATCGTCTCGAACCACCCGCGCGAGGCGATCAACTCGCTGATGATCGGGGATTTCCCGTTCCATCACCTGCCGATCACCAAGGACAGCAAGGCCGAGCAGGAAGCGCAGATCCGCGCGCTGGTCGAGGAGACCCGCGCGGAACTCGTGGTGCTGGCGCGCTACATGCAGATCCTCTCGGACGAGATGGCGGCGTTCCTCTCGGGCCGCTGCATCAATATCCACCACTCGTTCCTGCCGGGCTTCAAGGGCGCCAAGCCCTATCACCAGGCCCATGCGCGCGGCGTGAAGATGATCGGCGCGACCGCGCACTACGTCACCGCCGACCTCGACGAAGGCCCGATCATCCATCAGGACGTCGAGGCAGTGACGCATTCCGACACGCCCGAAGACATGGTCCGCAAGGGCCGCGACATCGAGCGCCGGGTGCTGGCCGAAGCGGTGCGCCTGCACCTCGAAGACCGCGTGCTGCTGAACGGTTCGCGCACGGTGGTCTTCCGCAGCTGAGACTTGCGGGGCGGCACGCATCGGTCGATGGTGTCGCCTTAGCCATGGGAGAGCGGCCATGCCCGTAAACGGCGTCGATCACGTCAACATTCTCACCGACGATCTCGAAGCGACCGCCTCGTTCTACGAACAGGTCCTCGGCCTTACCCGCAGCCCGAATTCGACGATCGGCAAGGGCACGGACGGGTACTGGATGCGCGACGCGGCGGGTCATGCGATCCTCCATCTCGTGGACCGCACCACTACCGGAAACCGCTACGAGGCCTACCGCCCCGGACAGCCGACCAATGCGCTCCACCACTTTGCCCTGCGCTGCACCGGCTTTGCCGAGACCCTGGCGAAGGTCGAGCAACGCGGCCTCACCCACCGCATCGTCGAACATCCGGCGCTCGGCCTGCGGCAGATTTTCCTGGTAGACCCCAATGCGGTAAATCTGGAACTCAACTTCGCGGACGATTGAAAGGCTCGCCATCCCGCTTCCGGTCCGGTAGCCTTGCGGCAACAAGCTGATTTTCCAGAGACCGGAGCGCCTTTCGATGTGCGATGACTTCACGGCGGAGACCGAAGACGCCAACCTAGCCCGGCGCGGGTTGGACCGGCGGACTTTCGCGGCGCTCGGCGCCAGTGCCGCGCTCGCCGGATGTGCGGGGATCATGAAGACGCACCCCGCCAATTCGGTGCAGGAGCGCATGGTCTCGATCACCACGGCAGACGGCGTCGCCGATGCGTTCTTCGTGCATCCCGCCAAGGGCGCCCATCCCGGCGTGATCCTCTGGCCGGATATCGCGGGTCTGCGCGAGGCCAAGAAGATCATGGCCCGGACGCTGGCGGCGGAAGGCTATGCGGTGCTGGTCGTCAATCCCTACTATCGCGGACAGCCCGCCCCGGTGTTCGAGAGCTTCGCCGGTTTTCGCACCCCGGAAGGGCAGGCCAAGGTCGAACCCCTGCGCGCCGCACTCACGCCCGAGGCGATCACCCGCGACGCCAGGGCCTATGTCGCTTTCCTCGACGACCAGAAGGCCGTCGATACGAAGCGCGGGATCGGCTCGAACGGCTATTGCATGGGCGGGCCGTTCACCGTGCGCACGGCGGCGGCGGTGCCGGGCCGGGTGCGCGCGGCGGCCTCGTTCCACGGCGCCGGGCTTGTCACCGACCGACCGGACAGCCCGCACCGCCTGCTGGAGAGCACGCAGGCCTCCTATCTCTTCGCCATCGCCCGCAACGACGATGCCAAGCAGCCCGCGCAGAAGACCGAGTTGAAGAACGCCGCTGCCGCCGCCGGGCGCCCCGCTGAAGTAGAAGTCTATCCCGCCGACCATGGCTGGTGCGTGCCCGATTCTCCCGCCTGGGACCCGGACTCGGCGGACAAGGCCTGGCAGCGGATGCTGGCGCTCTATGCAACGCTGTAGGGCGTCACTGTGTCGCAACCGTCATTTCCCCGTTAACGCCGGGTTACAATAGCCGCGTCCACGGTGTAGGAAGCGCTCGGGCCGCTCGGCCTGCTTAAGGGATTTGTACCTAGAAAATGGCCAATGATTCCGGCCGGCGCCGCTCGACCAGCGGGCCTTCCTCTCCTGCCAAGAAGAAACCCCTCTGGCGCCGAATCGTTCGCGGCGTCCTGATCTGGGGTTCCGCTCTCGTCGTCCTGGGCGTGATTTTCCTGGGCACCGCCGTCGTCTTCACGATGAGCGAGCTGCCGGAATACAATTCGCTCAAGAGCGGCCAGAACGGCCAGATGATCGTCGTGCGCGCGCGCGACGGGACCGAACTCGTCTCGCTCGGGCCGAGCTACGGCAAGTGGCTGAGCTACGACCAGATTCCCGAAGTGATGAAGGGCGCGATGGTCTCCGTGGAAGACCGCCGCTTCCGCGAGCACATCGGCGTCGATGCCCTCGGCCTGCTGCGCGCCGTCTACGTCTCGACGACGACGGGCGGGCGCGCCAAGGCGACTTCGACGATCACCCAGCAGCTGGCGCGCAACGTGTTCCTGAACAACAGCCGCTCCTTCACGCGTAAGGCGCGCGAGGCAGTGCTGGCGCTGGCGCTGGAACGCAAGTTCAGCAAGGACCAGATCCTCGAACTCTACCTCAACAAGGTCTACTTCGGCGGCGGCGCCTATGGCATCGACGCGGCGAGCCGCAAGTTCTTCGGCCACCCGGCCACCGAGCTTTCGACCGCCGAGGCGGCGATCATCGCCGGTCTCGTGAAGGCACCGTCGAACTATTCGCCGACCGCCGACGTCGAGGCCGCCAAGGATCGCGGCGAGGTCGTGCTGGGCCTCATGGTCAAGAACGGCGCGATTTCGCAATCCGAAGCCGACCAGGCCGATATCGCCGACGTCAAGGTCGTGAAGGAAAAGGGCCAGAACGCGGTCCGCTACTTCACCGACTGGGCGCTGCCCCAGCTCGACATGCTGCTGCCCGAGACCAACGAGCCGATCGAGGTCTGGACCACGCTCGACCCGAAGATGCAGCAAGCCGCGACCAACGCGATCACCGCCAATGCCCCCAAGGGCGCGCAGGGCGCACTCGTCAGCCTCGATCGTGACGGCGCGGTGCTGGCGATGGTCGGCGGCACCGACTACGTGAATTCGAACTACAACCGCGCCACCACCGCGCTGCGCCAGCCCGGCTCGGCGTGGAAGCTGTTCGTCTATCTCTCCGCGCTGGAAGCGGGCTACACGCCCGACGACCGCGTGGTCGACGAGCCGGTGACGATCGACGGCTGGAGCCCGCAGAACGACGGCCGCAACTTCGCGGGCCAGATCGATATCCGCACGGCGTTCGCCTATTCCAAGAACACCATCGCCGCGCAGCTCGGCAACGAGGTGGGCTTCGGCACTGTCGCGTCGATGGCGCGGCGCTTCGGCGTGTCCACCCCGATCAACACCAAGCCCGCCATGGTGCTGGGCACGTCGGAAGTCCACGTCATCGACATGACCCGCGCGTTTGCGGCGATCTCGGCGGGCGGCACTTCGGTCGAGCCTTACGGCATCGTCAAGGTCACGGCGGCCTCGGGTGAAGTGCTCTACGAGCACAAGTCCACGCGCGGACAGGTCTTGGTGCCGCCCAATGTCGCGGCGGGGATCACCGACCTGCTCCAGACCACCGTGGCCACCGGCACCGGGCGGGCGGCGCAGATCGGCCGTCCGGTTGCGGGCAAGACCGGCACCACCAGCTCGAACAAGGACGGCTGGTTCCTCGGCTTCTCCAGCGGCATCACCACCGGCGTGTGGATGGGCCGCGACGATGCCCGTCCGGTGCCCGGCCTCTCGGGCGGCCATGCCCCCGCGCGCGCCTTTTCGGACTATATGAAGGTGGCCGTGGCCAAGCGTCCGGTCGAGCAGTTCCAGACGGAAGTGAAGCTTCCCGAATGGCAGCTCGAACCCGACGACGAGGCGATGCAGGGCAATCCCGACGACTATTACTACGTCGACGAGAACGGCAATATCGTGCGGCCGGAAGGCGGCGCGCAGGCCCCCGACGGCCAGCCCCGCTACGAGGACGGCACCACCGGGCCGGGTTCGGGTCCGGGCCAGCCGCAGATGCCGGACTATGGTCCCGGCCAGGCGCCCCCGGCGGCGAACGAGGACTTCCTCGACCGTGCCACCGGCCGTTCGCGCAGCGACGATCCGGGGCTGCGGGCCGGGCAGGGGCTGGGGAACCGCCAGAGCGCTCCCGGCCCGCGTCCGACGCCGAGCCGCACGCCGGGGGACTGATCCCGGTCTTGAAGTTCAACAGAAACGCCCGCCGAGTGACTCGGCGGGCGTTTTTCATTTCAGCCACCCTGCTCTCAGTTGCGGGGGCACTAGATCTCATTTGTAGGCCTCCCACATCCTATCCGTCGTCCCCGCGAAGGCGGGGACCCCGCTTTCTTTTGAAGCACGCAGAGACGCGGAGACGCAGAGATGCCGTGCAGCATCGCCCCGATCTCTCCGCATCTCTGCGTGAAACTTAAAAGCTAAAAAGCGGGCCCCCCGCCTTCGCGGGGGCGACGAGGGAGTGGGATTGGGCTGGATGGCTTTTCCTCTCCCAACCCGTTCATCCTGAGCTTGTCGAAGGATGCAAAAGAAAACGCCCGCCGGAGCGATCCGGCGGGCGTTTCTCATGTTCGCGAAGGGCTGAATATCAGCGCAGGCGAACCGGCATGTAGACCGCCTGCTGGCCTCGCGGCTGGATACGCAGCAGGATCGCCGAGCGGCCGTCGGCCTTGGCGGCCTTGATGGCGTTCTCCAGGTCGGCCTGCGTCGTCACCGGCGCATTGTTGGCCGAGAGGATCACGAAGCCGCGGGCGAGGCCCTTCTGCCCGGCGTCCGAGCTGGGATCGACGCCCACGATCACCAGACCGCGCGTGCCTTCCGCCGCGCCGATCTGGCGGGCGATCTGCGGCGTCAGCGGCGTGACCGAGAGGCCCAGCGACTTCTGCACGGCGCTTTCGCCCTGCTGCTTGGGCGGGTTGTTGAAGGCATCGCCGTCCTGATCGGTGCTGGGATCGAAGCTCTGCTGCAGCTCGTCGTCCGACGGACGCTTGGCGACCGTGGCGGTCAGCGTCTGGCGGCGGCCGTTGCGGATCAGCTCGATCGGGATGCGCGTGCCCGGCGCGGTGTTGGCGACGAGGAACGAGAGCGTCTGGTCGCGCGTCACTTCCTTGCCGTTCACCTTCACCACGACGTCGCCCGCCTGGATACCGGCCTTGGCGCCCGCACCGTCGGGAACGACGCTCTGGATGAACTCGCCCTTGTTGTGCTCCAGCCCCATCGAGTCCGCGAGGTCCTCGTTGAGCTGCTGGATGGTCACGCCGAGGTAGCCGCGCTCGATCGCCTGGCCCTTCATCAGCTTTTCGACGATCGGCGAGGCGATCTCGGCCGGGATCGAGAAGCCGATACCGACACTGCCGCCGGTGGGCGAGAAGATCGCGTTGTTGATGCCGATCACCTGGCCGTTCATGTCGAACATCGGGCCGCCCGAGTTGCCGCGGTTGATCGAGGCGTCGGTCTGGAGATAGCGGTCATAGGCGCCGCCCGCGCCGGTGTTGCGGTAGACGGCCGAGATGATGCCCGCCGTCACCGTGCCGCCGAGGCCGAAGGGGTTGCCGATGGCCAGTACCCAGTCGCCCACGCGGGCCTTCGAGCTGTCGCCGAACTTCACGAAGGGCAGCGGCTTGGAGGCGGTGATCTTGAGCACCGCGAGGTCCGACTGCGCGTCCTTGCCGATCAGCTTGGCGGGGTATTCGGTGCCGTCGGGCATGATGACGGTGATCGATTCGATCTCGCCCTTGCCCTCGGCGGTGATGACGTGGTTGTTGGTGACGATGTAACCGTCCGCCGAGACGATGAAGCCCGAGCCGAGCGACTGCGCCTCGCGGGTCTGCGGGGTGCTGCCGCCACCGCCGCCGAACAGGCCTTCGAACGGCGTGCCCGCGAAGGGATTGTTGCCGCCGCCGGCCACCTGCACGCGCTGGCGGGTCGAGATGTTGACCACCGCAGGCTGGAGCTGCTCGGTCAGGTCGGCGAAGCTGGCCGGGGCGCCGGCGCGGGGTGCCACGCGGGCCATCTGGCTGGCTTCGTTCTGGGCGACCTGGGCTCCGGCGGGGAAGCCTGTCACCAAAGTGGCGGTCGCGCCCCCCAGCAGGAGCGCTGTGGTCAGTCCATAAGCGTATCGCACGGGCTTCACGTCCTTTGATTCCTTCAATCTTGGCAGTGCTGCGGAACTCTCCGCCGTCCGGTCCCGATTGAACCCTCAAGAGCTTAACCGGATTTGAATAGACGGCCAATTCAGCGCCTGGAGTCGGTTAGGGTTCCCTGAAGTGATTGAGATAGGCGTTATTGGGCGAGAGCAGGATCGTCTTCTCCGTATCCCCCTTGCCGAAGGTCACCGAATAGCTCTGCATCGAGCGGTAGAAGTCGTAGAACTGCGGGTCCTTGCCGAAGCTTCCCGCATAGATCTTGGCGGCCTGTGCCTCGGCTTCGGCCTGGATGATCTGCGCGTCCTTCTGGCCCTGTGCGGCAATCGTGCGCGATTCCTCGGTGCGCGCCGCCTGCATGCGGGTGAAGGCGCTTTCGAGGGCGCCTTCGGGAAGGTCGGCGCGCTTGATCCGCACGTCCACCACCTGGGCGCCATATTCCCGTGCCTCGCGGTCGAGGCCGTCGCGGATGTTCTCCATGGCCTTGCCGCGCTCGGCGGTGAGCAGCGATTCGAACGTGCGCTTGCCCAGCTCCTGACGCAGGACCGAGGAGAGGATCGGTTCGAGCTGCTCGGTCACGCGCTCGGTGGTTCCGGCGGTTTCGACCATCTTGATCGGATCGATGATGCGGTAGCGGGCATAGGCATCGACGTTCAGGCGCAGCTGGTCGGTCGAGAGCACCTGCTGCTGCTGCATGTCGAGCGAGAGCAGGCGCTTGTCGATGCGGATCACGCGGTCGACCACCGGGATGCGGAAATGCACGCCCGCGCCGGTGCTGCCGTAGTCGGCCTTGGGGTTGAACTGGTTGTAGACCGCCACCGGACGCCCGGTGCGCACCACGACGGCCTGCTCGGTTTCCGGTACCACGATCACGCTCAGCATGAGCGCGACCAGCGCGGCGCCGCCGAGGCTGAGGGGGACCCTGTAGTCCTGCCAGAAGCTGCTCATCTTACTGGCCTCCCTTGGCGGCAGGGGTGGCGGTCGCGGTGCCGGTAGCGGTTCCGGCAGGCACCGTCACCACGGTCTCGTCGCTGGCGCGCGGGCGGCGCTTCACTTCGGGCAGGGGCAGGTAGGACGTCATATTGCTGGAATCGCTGACGACCACATCGTTGTCGCGCAGCACGCTCTCCATCGTTTCATAATACATGCGGCGGCGCGTCACTTCGGGCGCCAGCTTGTACTGTTCGTAGACCTTGTCGAACGAGGCCGCGGCGCCTTGCGCGCGGGCCAGGGTCTGCTGCGCCCAGGCGCGGGCCTTGGAGCGGTCGCGGTCGGCTTCCTGCTGGGCGACGTTGACCTGGTCGAACGCCTCGCGGGTCTTGGCCGGCGGGTCGGCCTTCTTGATCTCCACGCCCTGGATCGAGACCCCGGCGTGATACTGGTCGAGAATGCGCTGGGTGCGCTCGCGCACGTCCTGCTCGACCGCGGCGCGACCGGCGCCCGAGAGCGCCTCGTTCAGCGTGATCTGCGCGATCGAGGCGCGCATCGCCGCTTCGGCCACTTCCCGCACCGTCTCGTCCGGATCGGCGAGGCGGTAGCTGTATTCCTTCAGGTTCTTGATGTTCCAGCGCACCAGATAGCTGAGATCGACGAGGTTCTTGTCGCTCGTCAGCATCAGCTTCTCGCCTTCGCCGTCCGGGATCGAATAGACGTTGAAGCTGCGCACGTCGGTCACGTCGACGGATTCGATCGGCCAGGGCAGGGTCAGCGAGAGGCCGGAATCGATGGTCCGCGAATAGCCGCCGAGGCGGGTGACGATGCCCTGGTCCTTGGGACCGAGCATATGCACCATCGAGATGCCGAGAACCGCCACGACCGCGACGCCGATGCCGAGCGGCAGCCACGACTTGCCGTCGGGGCGGCGCGGAATGTTGGGAAAGCCGCCGCCGAAACCGCCACCACCGCCACCGCCGCTGGGGCGGCGCGGATCGCGCGGGCGGAAGATGTCGTCGAGACCGGCCGAACGGCGCGGCGGGGTGTCGCCGCTGGGCAGCCAGGGATTGCGCGGACCCTTGCGGTCGGGGGCGCGATCTTCCGGTTTGCGATCGGGGCTTTCGTCCTTCTCGCCACCCGTTTCCGGGCCGGTATCTGCGGCGTCCTCGGGGGCGCTTTTGTCAGGCTCTCCACCTGAACCCCCGTCCGAGTTCCCGCCGCTGCCCCAGGGGCTCTGACGCCCGCTCATGGCAAGACCTTCGGGCGAGATTGCATCACCAATTGCTTTCATATCTACATCTATAGGTGCGCTATTCGCACAAAAACAGTGCCTCTCTTGCCCTTTTTCGCGCAGTGCTCCACCTGAACCGCAAATTCCCCCTCTCACATCCAAACTCTGGAAAAGGATCCGATGACAAGTCCCGATGCCGATCGACTGAAAGCACTCCTGCCGGTCGAGGTGGCCCAAAGGGTGCAGTCGCTGCGGCTCAGCGACGGCATGGCGAGCGTGGTGATCGATGCCACCGGCCTTTCCGTGCAGGATCGCGCGGGGCTGGAGCAGGTCGTTTCCGGCGCCTTCGACGGCCAGCCGGGGATCAACGACGTGCGCGTGGCGGTCATGGCGGACAAGCCGGTGCGGCGTATCCTCGCAGTCGGGTCGGGCAAGGGCGGCGTCGGCAAGTCGACGCTGGCGGCCAATCTCGCGGTCGCGCTCTCGCGCATGGGGCGCAAGGTCGGGCTGGTCGATGCGGATATCTACGGACCCTCGCAGGCGCGCTTGCTTGGCACCGAGGGGCAGCGCCCGGTCGCGCACGAGAGCCGCCTCGTTCCCGTGGCCAGCGCGTTCGGCGTGCCGGTGCTGTCGATGGCCAACCTGCTGGAGCCGGGACAGGCGATTGCCTGGCGCGGGCCGATGGTGGCGGGCGCGCTCACCAAGATGCTCGAAGGGCACTGGGACAATGCCGAGATCGTGGTGGTGGACCTGCCGCCCGGCACCGGCGACGTCCAGCTGACGATGCTGCAGAAGTTCAAGCCCGCAGGCGCAGTGATCGTCTCGACCCCGCAGGACCTTGCGCTGATGGACGCCACCCGCGCGGTCGAGCTGTTCGAGAAGAGCGGCGTGCCGGTGGTCGGCGTGGTCGAGAACATGGCGGGCTATGCCTGCCCGCACTGCGGCGAAGTGAGCGATCCTTTCGGCGCGGGCGGGGCCGAGGCGGCGGCGAAGGACATGGGGCAGGCCTTCCTCGGTCGCATCCCGCTGGACATCGTCATCCGCCGCGACAGCGATGCGGGCAAGCCGCCCGCGGCCGGGGACGGCCCGCAGGCCGAGGCTTTCGCCGCGCTCGCCGCCCAGGTTTCGGACTGGCTGGACACGCATTGATGGCTTTGTCGCGCCGGGGAGTCCTGATCGGCGCATTGGCGGGCGGCGGGCTGGCGGTGGGCTATCTGCTGCGCCCGCGCCGCTTTCCGCTGCCGCTCGAACCCGGCCGCGACGAATATGCCTTCGGTGCCTGGATCAAGATCGCGGCGGACGGCGTGGTCAGCGTCGCCGTGCCGCAAGTCGAGATGGGGCAGGGGGTGACGACGCTCCTGCCGCAGATCGTCGCCCACGAACTCGGCGCGGACTGGCGGCAGGTGGCGGTCGAACCGGCGCCGGTCAGCGCGCTCTATGCCAATGCCGTGCTGGCCGCGAAGTGGGCGCCGCTGTGGATGCCGGTCATGCCGGGCCTTGCCGAGGCGCCGGACGGCCTGATCGCGAGGCGCTGGGCCGAGGATCACCGCTTCAACGTCACCGCCGACGGCACCGCGCTGGCCGCCTACGAGGGACCGGCCCGCGCCGCTGCCGCCTCGGCCCGCGCGCTGCTGGTCCAGGCTGCCGCGGCGCGCTGGAAGGTCGCGCCGGAAGAGTGCGAGGTCTTGGGCGGTCTCGTGCTCCACGGCGAAAAGCGCCTGAACTTCGGCCCGCTGGCGGCGGAAGCGGCCACGTTCTTGCCGCCCAATCCGCCGCCGCTGCGCCCGGAACCGATGGCCGAGAAGCCCGGCGAGTTCCTGCCCGGCGCGCCCTTGCGCTATCCGCGCCTCGACCTGCCATCGAAAGTGGACGGATCGTGGACGTTTGCAGGCGACGTGCGCCTGCCCGACATGCTGCGCGCGGCGATCCGTCAGGCGCCGATCGGCAAGGCCACGGTCTCGGGTCTCGACGAGAACGCCGCCAAGGGCCTGCGCGGCTTTGTCCGGTTCGTACAGGGACCGGACTGGGTGGCGGCCCTCGCGCAGGATTGGTGGACGGCGGAAACCGCGCTCACCCGCGCCGCTCCGCGCTTCCGTGTCGCGCGCGGCAGCGACAGCGGCGAGATCGACGGCGCGCTGGACGAAGCCATGGCGCATGGCACGCCCACCCGCATCCACCTTGCGGGCGACGCGGGCGCCCTCGAAGGCGCGCTGCCGCTCCAGATCCGCTACGAAGTCGCCCCGGCGGTCCATGCGACGATCGAGACCGCCAGTGCTACCGCGCGGTTGGAAAACGGCCGCCTCGAACTCTGGATCGGCACCCAGGCGCCCGAAGCCGCCCGCGCGGCGGCTGCCGAGGCTCTGGGGATGCGCGCCGCCGATGTCGTGCTCTATCCGATGCCGATCGGCGGCAGTTTCGACCGGCGGCTGGAATGCACCCATGCCGCTCAGGTGGCTGTCCTTGCGAAGGAAGCGGGGCGCCCGGTGCAGCTCACTTATTCGCGGCGGCAGGAGCATTTCGCGACCTTCCCCCGTGCGCCCGCCGTTGCGGTGATGGCCGCCCGTCCCGACGCCGAGGGCAGGCCGACAAGCTGGCGCGCCCGCATCGCCGCGCCTGCCAGTGCGCGAGAATTCGGCCGCCGCCTGTTCTCCGGCGATACCCCGTTCGACGCGCTCGATGCCGTGGCCGAGACTGCCGATCCGATGGCGGTGGAAGGCGCGATCCCCGCTTATGCGGTGGCCAATCTCGCCGTCGACCACATCCCCGCTGCGATCGGCCTGCCGACCGGGCGGATGCGTGGCAATGCCCACGGCTACACCGCCTTCTTCACCGAGAGCTTCGTGGACGAACTCGCCCATCAGGCCGGGCGCGAGCCGCTGTCCTTCCGCATGGCGATGCTCGGCCACGATCCGCGCCTCGCCGAATGCCTCCAGCGCGCCGCGAGCCTCGCGCAGTGGGGCGGGGGCGGCGACAACAGCGGGCAAGGCATCGCCTGCCACGTCATCGGCGAGGGCCGTATCGCCGTGGTCGCCAGCGCCCGCCGCGACGAGAACGGCGTGCGGGTGGACAAGCTGAGCGCCGTCGCCGACATCGGCCGCATCGTGAACTTCGACATCGCCCGCCAGCAGATCGAGGGCGGCCTGGTCTTCGGTCTCGGCCTCGCGCTTGGATGCAGTCCGAACTACGCGGGCGGGCGTCCGGATGGCGAGCGGCTCTCCGACCTCGCCCTGCCGACGCTCGCTGACTGCCCGGAGATCGAGGTCGATTTCATCGAAAGCACCGCCGATCCCGCCGATCCGGGGGAACTCGGCACGGCGGTCGTTGCGCCTGCCGTCGCCAATGCGCTCTATTCGGCAACCGGACTGCGTTTCCGGCGTTTGCCGCTCTTTGCCGAGGATATGTAATGCCCGTCCGTGAACAGCCGTCCGCCCAAACCGGGGGGATCGGCGTCCTTCTCGTCAATCTCGGCACGCCCGACGCGCCCACGGCCCCGGCGGTGCGGCGTTATCTCGCGGAGTTCCTGTCCGACCCGCGCGTGGTCGAAATCCCGGCGATCGCCTGGAAGCCGATCCTCCACGGCGTGATCCTGCGCACCCGTCCTGCCAAGTCCGCCCATGCCTACCGGCAGGTCTGGACCGACGAAGGTTCGCCGCTCGCCGCGATCACCCGCGCGCAGGCGGCGCGCTTGCAGGACTTGCTGGGCACGCGCGCAAAGGTCGATTGGGCCATGCGCTACGGCAATCCCGCGATCCCCGCGCGGCTTCAGGCGATGAAGGATGACGGGTGCGACCGTATTCTCGTCGCGCCGCTCTATCCGCACTATTCGGGAGCGACGACGGCTTCGGTCATGGACAAGCTGGGCGATACGCTGGCCGGGATGCGCGCGCAGCCTGCGATCCGCACCCTGCCGCCCTACTTCGACGACCCCGCCTATATCGACGCGCTGGAGAGCGATCTCCTGCGCCAGATCGAGGCGCTGGACTTCGTGCCCGAAGTGCTGCTGCTGTCCTATCACGGCATGCCGCAGCGCACGGCGGACCTCGGCGACCCCTATTACCGGCACTGCCTGGAAACCTCGCGCCTGCTGACCGAGCGGTTCGCGCAGCGCCGTCCGGACCTCAGGATCGAGACCAGCTTCCAGTCGCGCTTCGGCCGGGCCAAGTGGCTGGAGCCTTCCACCGAGGACGTGCTGGCCCGCGAAGCGAAATCCGGAACGAAGCTTATGGCGGTGGCGGCGCCGGGCTTCTCTGCGGACTGCGTGGAGACGCTGGAGGAACTCGCGATTCGCGGGGCGGAAGTCTTTGCGGAAGCGGGCGGAGAGCGTCTCGCCGTGCTCGCTTGCCTGAACGACGGGGCCGCGGGAATGGCCATGCTGCAAGCGCTTGTATCGCGGGAGCTTGCCGGATGGTAACAAGGATTTAACCATCACCTCCGTTGACTCCCGCAGGCGGTGACCTACCCCTGAAGGCGGTATCGTAGCGGGGGCGAACGATCATGCAGCACTCGGAAGTTGCCGATTTTTCCTATGGAACGCCGCAGGATGCGAGCGGCGGCGGAGCAGTCTCGCTGGCGATTTTCGCGGATCGGGCGCATGTGCGGGCCACGATGGGCGAGGATGCGGCGGGTGCCGGGCTGGAGGTCGCACAGGCCGGACCGCTCGGCGATCTCCTGCAAGCGAATGGCAGGCCATTGGCGGATGTCGTCCTGCTCGATTGCCCGATCGTCGATGCCGAGACAATGGCCGCGCTCGCCGGGCTGGACTTACGGGCATCGCAACGCGGCGCCCGGCTCATCGTCTCGACCTCGGTGGAGGGGCTGGACGACATCTTCGCCTGCATGGACATGTCGGCGCCGCTGTTGCTGGTCGATCCGAACCGCGCCGAGCGGGTGATCGCGCTCGGACAGGTGCTTGCGGGTTTTCCGACCGCGCGTCTCCGCGAACTTTCCGAAACGGATCGCCTGATGCTGCTGCGCCTGACCGAGCAGGTCGGCCAGATCGCGGGCCATATCGACCGGCTGGCCCCGTCGGACGCGAAGCCGTCCACCCCGCCGCCACCTGCCAGAGCCGTTCCGCTGGCCGCTGCCGCCACTCTGCCAGAGGCGCGGCTGATCCGCCGGATGATCCGCCAGCGTCAGCTGCGTTCGCGCTTCATCGAAGGCGATTTCTTCGCCGATCCCGCGTGGGACATGCTGCTCGACCTCGCGGCGGCGCGGGTGGAGGGCAAGCAGGTCTCGGTCACGTCGCTCTGCATCGCTTCGGGCGTCCCGCCGACGACGGCGCTGCGCTGGATCGGCGCGCTCGTCGAGGCCGACCTGTTCCGGCGGGTCTGTGACGAAACCGACCGCCGCCGCGCCTTCATCGAACTGACGGAAGCCGCAGCAGGCTGCCTCGCGCGCTACTTCGAGGAGATTTCCGCCTTGGAAGTGGTCCCGTTCTGAACATTCAGGCGATATCGGGAAGTGGTGCCGGCTACAGGATTCGAACCCGTGGCCCCCTGATTACAAATTAGATGGCGTACCTCAGCTTGGAGGCCGGGGCTCGCCGCGCAAAGCCAAGGTTTTTCTTTCGTTCTCTTCCCGCTGTTCCACTGGTGTTCCCGCGAGTTCCTGCTAATGTGCTTACTGGTAGGAGGTCCAGTAAGCACGCATGGCAAAGGGCAGGATCAACAAGACGAATGTCGATGCGGTAGCCCCCGGAGCGGCTGATGCATTCCTGTGGGATGACAAGATTTCCGGCTTCGGCCTGAAGGTCACGACGACCGGCACGAAATCGTACCTGTTCCAGTATCGGCTGGGAGGACGGGGCGGGAAGACGCGAAGGTACTCGATCGGCAAGCATGGTTCGATCACCGCGGAAGCCGCGCGCAAAGAGGCAGAGCGGTTGGCCATCTTGGTCAGCCAAGGCATAGACCCCCAGCAGCAAAAGCAGGACGCCAGCCGAAAGGCTGTCGATCTCGCCTTCAAGAGCTATTCCGCTCGCTTCGTTGAGGACTGCCTGAAGGTCCGATGGAAGGCTTCACATAAGGACGGCGAATCTCTGCTCAATCGATTCGCGGTGCCCGTGCTGGGGAACAAGGCGCTGCACGAGATCAACCGGTCCGACATCCGCGCGGTGCTGGCACCAGTGAGGAAGCAGGTGGCGACGGCCCGCAACCTGTTCGCAGTGCTTCGGCGCCTATTCCGCTGGGCGGTGTCAGAGGGCGACATCACAGCCTCACCGCTTGAAGGCATGGAGCCGCCTCCATTGCCTGTTTCACGAGACCGTGTTTTGTCGGATTCAGAGTTGCGCCTCGTCTGGAATGCGAGCGGAAACCTCGGCTATCCGTTCGGTCCGATGGTCCGCTTGCTCATTGTGACGGGACAGCGCCTGGAGGAGGTCTCCGCGCTTTCCTGGCATGAGCTGCACCACAAGGCTGCCGAATGGGCGCTTCCGGCCGACCGGGCCAAGAACGTTAATTCGTCTGTTATCCATCTCTCATCGCTCGCCAGGGCGGAGGTGGACGAACTGGCGAGGCGCACGAAGATCAAGGAAGGCTGGCCTCGCAAGGGATTGGTCTTCTCAACGACGGGTAAGACCTCGGTTAGCGGGTTCTCGGCGGCAAAGCGTCGGCTTGATCGAGAAGTAGCCAAGCTCGCAGCCAAGCTCGCGGCCAATGACAAAGATTGCTCGTCCGTTGCGGCTTGGCGCTTCCACGACCTTCGCCGCACCTTCGCGACTGGCATGCAGCGCCTCGGCGTCAGGTTCGGGTTACCGAGGCAGTTGCTCAACCACGTCAGCGGTTCGCGATCGGGCGTTGCCGGCGTCTACCAGAGGCACGACTGGGCAGCGGAAAAGGTGACAGCTCTCAACGCTTGGGCGGATCACATCACAGCCATCCTAAAAGACACTGACTCCACGAACGTCGTTCCGCTCGCGTCCGCCCGGGTGTGAGCGCCGTGGGCGGCTAGGGTAGCTCCCGAAAAGCCGGTTTCCGCCCGGCCTGCCGTTCACGACTTCCTGCGGATCGCCTGGGAGGGCGAGAATGACACCGAAATTTCTGCCAACAAGTCTTGATGCCGTCAGTCCAACGATCGATCTTGAGACTGTCATAAATCGTGTAACCGGGCCGGGACCTCACGATTACAAACTTTTCAAGAACTACAGCGACGACAGCCTTCGCTTTGAGATCGAAGGCAAGATGATGACGCTCGAGGAGGCCGAACCCCATCTTAAAAGGAGGGCTTCTGAGTACGCTGTATCCGCTGGAATTGTTTTGGACGCATTGCAGATAGGAGATCTCAAGGCCTACGTGATGCGATCAATGGACTCGTCGTTTTGGCAAATTCCTAGATTCTATTTCAATCGCAAGACGATCGAGAATTTGGCTCTAACCCCGTTTGCGGAGTGGGAGCCTGATACCAGTGGCGAAGACGGTTCGATGTACGGTAATCCGGTTCTAGTGCCAGAAAGACACTTCGAGCATTGGTTGGCAAGCAGGCAGCCGAAGGTCCTTCAATCGGCCACGAAAGAGGCAGAGGACCTGACCCGAGGTCAGTTACCTGCACAGGCCCCGACAAGCGCCCGCCGATTTGAGGAATATGCTCATCAAGCGGCGGAGGCTGTCCGATCCGAAGGCATTTCTGCACAGCGCGCATTCGAGAACATCGCCGACCAAATCGCTGCGAAAATGTCAGACATCGACCGCTCAAACTTACCACACGCAATCCGCCGATCTTTCTCTCTCATGTACGACAAGAAAGGTCGCCCGCATGAAAATTGATCAAAATTGATCAAAGGATTGATGGCGGCACTCTAGCCAAAGTTCACCCACACCCACGCAGATCGACGCACAAAGGCGTCATCGGGTGCTGGAGCGAAAGATGGCAAAATTGCTCGATACTAAGGAGGCAGCACCGCTTGTAGGCGTGGCGCCAGGCACGCTTGAGAACTGGCGCACCCTTGGCGTAGGCCCGAAATTTATCAAAACCTCGCGGGGGCGCAGGGGACTCGTTCTTTACGATCCTGCTGACATCGAAGCTTGGAAAAACGCGAACCGCTATCAGTCCACCTCGGAAGCGGCGTGACTGACTATGCGTGGAAACCGAAACGCCCCCGCGCTGCGTAAGCGCGAGAGCGTCGAATGTCTGCTTGGCGGCGACATCGACACTCCTAACACCGTCATCGTCCGGGCTCAAGTTCTGAGCCGCTTCGGCATTCCCGCAAGTCGCGTCGGCATGTTCGGCGCTTTCATTTACGGGGAGGCGAGCTGATGCGAGTGGCTATCTATCCGCACGCTCCCGGCCATAGGGGCATCGACACATCCGCCTTGGCGGCGGAGGCGATCGAAATTTCGGTCGGCCGCCTCCAGCGTATCGCACTGCGCGCCATTCGCGCCGCTGGCAATCGGGGCCTCACGACGAACGAACTGGTGGCCGCCGTCCGTATCAGCCGCGATTCCATCCAGCCACGCACGTCAGAATTGCGAGAGATGGGCTTCATTCGGGACAGTGGCGCACGCCGTCGCAATGATAACGGCAAGAGTGCCATCGTCTGGGTCGCTGCTCCCCGTCACGGGAGGTTCGCACAATGATCCATTCAACGATCTCTCGTTCTGTCTTGGATCGCAAGATGCATGAAGCCGAACCCCACCTCATTCCGCTGCTGGAAGCTGTCCGCGATCACGCCGTTGATTTGATGTTCGTCAGTCAGAGCGATGAGGCTTTCCGCCTGCCGAAAAATCGCGGCCGGCCAGCCATCACCATAATCGGTGATGACTTGTACGAAGCGCTTGGACCTGAGGGCTTCCACATGCCGTCGCTACGCCGCGTCATCCGCGCCTCACAAAGTTTCGCGGTCGTCTCCTGCGCAGCGTTGGAGCCGGTTTATGACGCGATGGCGTTTGCGGCATCAGCGGCTCGCACAAACGTCTTAGTCGTTGAAACGCGGCCAGAGTTCGAGATCCAGTGGGTTGAACTTGTCCGCAAGCTCGTGCCCGGAAAGCCGCTGACTATCGCCACCGTAGAAGGAGGGCGCGCATGAACATGCTCGTCAACGTAGCGGCAGTTGCTGCAGCGAACCCTCTCCCAGACATCATCGGTGCCGTGACCAAATTGGAAGCGGCCGGCGACGAGTGGAAATGCTGCTGCCCCTTTCACAATGATCGCTCGCCAAGCCTATCGATCTACAGCGGCGGCAAGCGCTGGTATTGCTTCGGCTGCGGCAAGGGCGGCGACGTAATCGATTTCGTGCGTGAACTGCACCAGATCGAGTTCCGCGAAGCTGCCGCCATGCTCGCCGCTGGTGACATGCCTGCCGTGGCCATCGCGCCGATCACGGATGTGCCGGAGCGGACCAAGGAAGAGCGCATCGAAGAAGCCCGTGTCATATGGCGGGCGGCATCTCCGGCTTCGGGCACCCTGGCCGAAGCCTATCTGCGGTTTCGCGGGCTGGACCTCGCTATTCCCGAAACCATCCGGTTCACATGGCTGACCTATGGCAACCACGGCCCGAAGCATCCCTGCCTGATCGCCGTCATCACCGGCCCCGATAACCGGCTGTGCGGCATCCAGCGGACCTATCTCGCAGCAGACGGGCGCGGAAAGGCGAATGTCCGCAAGCCAAAGCTCTCGCTCGGCCGCATCTCAGGCGGCGCCATCCGTCTTGCACCTGCGGCATGCGACCTGATCGTCTGCGAAGGGCTCGAAGATGGTCTGACGCTACAGCAGGAAATGGGTCGGGCCGTTTGGGTGGCGGCAGGCGCGGGCAACATGCCAAAGATGCGCTTCCCGTCGCTGGTGTCCCGCGTGACCGTTGGCGGGGATGCCGACGAGGCAGGCCGCACCGGGGCCGACGCTGCAATTGATGCCTACCGGACGCGCGGGATCAGCAGCCGCGCGATCTTCCCGGTAGGGGCCAAGGATTTCAATGCCGAGCTGATGGGGAGGCTCGGGAAATGAGCGCACGTCCGAATCCGAATATCGCTGTCGTATCGAACCGGGCTCGCCCGCTCATCACCGTCCGGGCTGGCGAATTGCACCTCATGTCATCGGAGGGCGAGCGCGCGCTGATCGGCGCCGGTTCTCCGCTCTATGTGCGTGGCGGTCTGGTGCGTCCGATCGTCGATGAGTTGCCCGCAGCTCACGGACACAAGACGAAGGTCGCACGTTTGGCCGAAGTCACGGCAGATACCCTGGTCGATCACCTGTCGCGGGAGGCCGACTGGGAAAAGTTCGACGCCCGCAAGAAGCGCATGGTCATCACCGACCCGCCCCGGCCCGTTGCTGCGACGATCCTGTCCCGTGATGGCGAATGGCAGTTCCCGAGGCTGGCCGGCGTCATCACGACACCGACGCTGCGCCCGGACGGCACAATTCTATCGACGCCGGGTTACGATGCCCAGACACAGCTTTTGCTAATGGATCCGCCGAGTCTCCCGGCCATCCCCGAGCGGCCGACGCGCGCAGATGCCTTGAAGGCCCTGGCTGTCCTCAATGCGCTGCTGGACGAGTTTCCATTCGTCGATGAAGCAAGCCGCTCCGTTGCCCTCTCGGGACTCATCACGCCCGTGGTGCGTGGCGCCATGCAGGTTGCCCCCATGCATGTCACCAGCGCACCAGTAGCAGGCTCGGGCAAGAGCTATATCATCGATCTGGCAGCAGCGATCAGCATCGGGCAGCGTGCCCCCGTGATGGCGGCTGGACGTGACGAGGCCGAAACCGAAAAGCGCCTCGTCTCGGCTCTGCTCGGCGGGCAGGCCATCATCTCGATCGACAACGTGAATGGCGACCTTGGCGGGGACTTCCTATGCCAGATGATCGAGCGCCCAATCGTCGAGCCGCGCGTGCTCGGATCTTCCAAGCTTATGCGGATCGAGAGCCGGGCTACGACCTTCGCCACGGGCAACAACATCCACCTCGTAGGCGACATGACTCGCCGCGTGGTCCTGTGCTCGCTCGACCCGAACATGGAGCGGCCAGAACTTCGGCAGTTCAAGAAAAGCCCCATGGATCAGGTACTGTCCGATCGCGGGAAATATGTGGCCGCTGCGCTCGTTGTCGCCCGCGCCTACGCTGCGGCTGGCTATCCCGATCAGCTCCCGGCGCTGGCGTCGTTCGAAGACTGGAGCCGTATCGTGCGCTCGGCGCTTGTGTGGCTGGGAAAGCCTGATCCGGTGAAGACGATGGAAGCGGCCCGTGCCGATGATCCCACGACCTCCAGCCTCAGGGCGGCTCTCGTCGCTTGGCACGGCGCTGTCGCTTCTGGCCCGATGACCACAGGCAAAATCATCGACGCCGCTAAGAGGCTCGATCCGCTCGGAAACCGGATCAACGGCGATCTCTATCAGGCTCTAGTCGATGTCGCCGAGGAGCGCGGTGGAGGGATCAATGCACGCAAGCTCGGGCATTGGCTCGCGCGTCATCGTGGCCGGGTGGTCGATGGGCTGAAGTTCGTCGATGAGGAGGACAGCCACGCGAAGCAGAAGGCCTGGGCGGTGGTGAGGGTAGCCTGATCCTTGGATCTCATGGTCATTCCACGGTGAATTTCTATGTGGGGCGAGCTTCAATTTGCGGCCGTCATCGTTCAACTAGTTCCCGCTGAAGCAAGCAGTCCTTGCGAAACCTAGCGGAGAGATCGGCGTGGGTGATGAGTGAACCGCACCGGGATTGCCGGAGGCCCTAACTCCTGAGAGTGAGGGTCTACGATGAGCAAGACGACGAACAAGTTTGCCCCTGAGGTTCGGCAGCGGGCGATCC